>JAESFY010000126.1_pt1 | contig 38581 bp, 45 predicted proteins | sample 9266201 | NCBI WGS metagenome assembly JAESFY01 (sample SAMN14515071, study PRJNA621656) | algae metagenome | isolation source: Nodosilinea sp. WJT8-NPBG4 and co-occurring heterotrophs from soil, lower... | place: USA: Pinto Basin, Colorado Desert, California | collected 2006-05-27 | reverse complement strand
GCTCGACTCCGACGTCCACCGATCCGCCATCCGTCCGTCACGTCGCAGAAGAAGGCGGGCATGAAGTAGAACAGCATGATGCCCATGCGTGTCGGGTGCCCACCCAGCGCCGCCAGCATGACGGCATGGCCGAGTTCATGAACGCACCCCGTCAGGATGATGGCGAGGATCAGCGACGGTACGAGATCGATGGGCAGGGGCGAGGCGAGCACTCCGACGATCGAGTCGAACTCGACGGCGACAGCGACCCCCGCGAACAAGATGAGGAACGCGAGCGCGGTGTACAGGCCGACGCGGAGCGCGCGAATGCGAAGCGGGCGAGCAAGAGTTCGGGCGAGAGTCGACGGGTCGAAGATCGTCCACTGCACGGTCAGCGGAGGGCGGTACTGGAGTCGGCCGTTCAATCTGCCGCCCATGCGGGTTCGCCTGCCGGGCTCGTGGTCGATCGCACCGCCCGCGGACCCTGCGCGGAGAAGATTCGCGGCCGTCAAGGCGTCCACCGCGTCGATCGCCTGCGCCGGATCGATGGGCACCGCAGCCGCTTCTGCCGCTTCACGCAGCGAGCGTCGACCGTCGAACGATCCGGCCAATCGGGCGAAGTCGGCGCCTACGCGGGCGCGCGGCACCTTTGAGACGGCGATCACCCACGGATCGCCGTCGCGCAGGGGCGGATCCACACTGACGCCCGCCGCCAGCTCGGGCCGGATCTCCTCCCACGAACGCACCGTGGATGATCGGTCTCTCACGCGGAATACCCGAGGATCCGCAGCGCTCCCGCTTCGACGGACTCGACTCGGGTGAGCCCGGCAGTGGCGAGTTCTGCGTCGAGCTCTTGCTCGGAGGCGGCGAATACGACGGAATGGTAGGACGCGATGTCGAGCACGCCGTCATCGCCGCGGAAGACGTGAAGCGCGGAGATCTCCCTCGTCCGCCCATCCTCGCCGACGAGATCGCTGAGGAGCACGACCTCGGGGCGCGTGCCACTGAGGGGAACGACTCGGGTCGAGGTTGCTCCCGGATGCAACGGCGCCGCGTGCACGGTCATGAGGAAGACTCCTCCGCTTGCGAGATGCCGCTTCACGGAAGCGAACAGCCGTTGCCGCCCATCACGGTCGAGCAGGAACACCGACGTGGTCGCGAGCACGATGGCACCGAAACAACGCTGGAGATCGAAGTCGCGCATGTCGGCGATCTCTGCAAAGAGCGGTACGCGTCGACGCGAACCGGGGAGGCGATCATAGCGGTCGCGCAGGATACGGATCATCTCTGGCGACAGATCGATTCCGACGACGGGCCGCCCGAGCGAGAGGAACGGGAGCGTCAGCCGACCTCCGCCGCAGGCGAGCTCCAGGACGTCGCCCTCCGTGCGAGACAGCCGCCGCAAGAGCTCGCCCTGCTCCGAATCATCGAATTCGGCGAACCGCTCGTACAGGCGCGATCCCTCGAGCGAGTAGAGGTCGATCGGCTCTGCCCCGTCGGTCAGAATCGCAGCGAGGTGTCCGGGGCCGCTGAATGCGCCGGTCGTCCCGGGAAAGCTGGAATACACCATATGTCGTCCTCTCGTCGATGGTTGCGATGGATGGTTGCTATGGGGTGGACGGTCGTGATCAGCGACCGCCCACCCGTTGGTCACGTGGCGAGAGCGGCGAGCGCTGCGCCGAACGTGATGATGTTGAAAGCCCATTCCTCCGGACTCATCGGGGCGTCTGCCTCGTCGAGTTCTTCGAACCAGAGTCCTGTCGTGTTCTGCTGCACGTTTCACCTCCGTTCTTCGTTGCACCGCGCGGTGAGCGCGCGATCAGGTCGCGGCTACAGCGATGAGTCCGAGCACGATCGCGAGCTTGAATCCGACGTAGAAGTCGGAGTCGGGAGCCTCCATGCCTTCGATCTCTTCGAATCGAAGCTGCGGCGAGAGTTCCATCTGGTCACCTCCTTCCTGGTCCTGATCGGTATGTTCCGGATGGCGCAGCGTGAACGTCGATCAGGTGGCCGCGACGACGGCGCCGACGAGGATGACGCCCGACCACATTCCCCACCAGAAGGAGTCCGCGCTCGGAGCATCCGCAGCGTCGATCTCTTCGAACTCGAATCCGTTTGCCTGCATGATGTCCATCAGTTCACCTCCTTTCTCACAGTCGAAAGAGGGCAGCGCATCCGCGTCTCACCGAATGCGACGACGTAGATCGACAGGACGTCGGCCTCACCGAGCCCGCGAAGGGCGGGCCGCTCGCCGCCCCAGACCTCGAAACAGCCACGCGCCGCCCGGGCGATCGCGTCGCGCGATACCAGCGGTGGTGCCAACCCCCAGTCGGACACCCACTCCTCCGCGCCGCACGCGGGGTCCTCGGTCAGCGAGAGCGCCTGGGAAACGATCCGCCAGAGACGTCGAAGCCGGGATGCGTCACCGAGACGGGAATCGCCGTCGACGATGCGTCGCCAGATCTCCGGCAGCAGTCCGAGCGTCACCGGCACCTTTCCGAGCTGTGCCGCAGAAGAGAGCTCGTTCGCCAGATACCAGTGCTTGGCGGCGAAGGGATCGCGCCCGACGAGCGCCCAGCCCGTATGGGTCTCTGCGGACGCGACGGCCAACGCCTCCCGGATTCGATCGTCGAACCCTCGACGGACTCCGGTCTCGGCAAGAGCCGCGACGCGCGCGGCGAGCTCTTCCGCGGCGCGATCCGGAACGTCACGCTCGGGGCTTCCGATGTAGGCGCCGAGGATGCGGAGCAGGATTTCGGCCGCTCCCTCCCGCACCGTCCGGTCAGGGAGCGATCGGGTCAGGCCGGGGTCGAGGACGACCGTATCGGCCCGCATCACTCTGCCGGTGACGAGCCGGCGAGCAGGCGCGGGACCTTCTCCGTGCAGACACGCGACCGCGCTCGCCTCCGACCCGGTGCCGAGCGTCGTCGGAATCAATGCGAGCTTCGGCGCGCCTCGCGTCCACCCCTCCGGGACGATCGATACTCCGAACGATTCCGCAGCGTGACAGGCGGAGCGGAAGGATGCTGCGCTCAGGAGTAGTAGCCGCAGCAGCTTCGCCGCGTCCATGACCGAGCCGCCGCCGATGCCGACGATGCCGTCGACGACCGACGCCGAGGTGTCCTCCCCACCTCTCCCGATCTGGCGTCGGATCTCTGCGTGCGCACGCTCGAGGATCTCGGGTTGGGATTCGTGACGGGGATCGAACACGATGACGTGCCGAGCTCGCGACGAGAGCGACGGATGCTGCGCGTGCACGTTCCTGTCAACGAGGATGAGCCCGTTCCGCGTCGCCCCCAACCGTGAGAGCGATCGGACGGCCGCTCCCACACCGATGGCCGTCGCAGCGACGATGTCGTGAGTCATCAGCGGGTCTCGTGTTCCCGGCGCGGTCATGCGGCGGTCTCCTCGTCGAGCGCGCCGAGGATGGCGTCTGCGGTCCGCTCGATGTCATCGGGGTCGGAGACGGCAGCGGGAATCAGCTGCACCGCGGAGGGCCCGGGGTGCACGATGACTCCGCGCCGTCGGATCCGCTCGACGAGCTGCCCGACGTCATCCGGGGACGCGCCCGCTGTCTGGTCAGCCTCCGTCCCCTCAGCGGCGGCGCACGCCGGACCCGATACGCTGACCGCGCGAAACGCTCCCCGCCCGCGCACGCCCAGGACACGCGGGTGCACCAGCAGCCGTTCATGAACGCGATCGAGCTGCGCGGACACCGGGCGGAAGAGCTCGTCCGCCCCTGCCTGCTCGAAGAGGTCGAGCGTTGCCAGGATCGCCGCACAGCTCGCCGGGGCACCCGCCTGGGTCTCGCCGTGCACGAGCAGGGAGTCGTGACGCGCGAATGCCCCGGCGATGCGTTCGTTCACAACGATCACCGACGCGGCGCAGGAGCCGTTGGTCAGTGCCTTGGACAGGACGAGCGCATCGGGGCCCGGAGTCCATCCGGCCGAGGCGAAGCGCACGCCGGTGCGGCCGAAGCCGGTCGCGACTTCGTCGGCAACGAGGAGGAAGCCGTAGAGCTCGCGAAGTCGCTGTACAGTCGCGAGAAACACCTCCGGCACCTCGAAGGCCCCGGTACCCAGCACGGGTTCGATCACGAGCGCAGCGATCCGATCGCCCTCGCGGCGGAACAGCGCTTCGAGAGCCGCCCCTCCATCGTCGAACGGGACGTGCCGCACATTCCTGCCCTCGACGCCGTAGAGACTCTGGTTGAGCTCGTCGCCGCTCAGGGCGTGCGCGCCGAAGGTCAGCCCGTGATAGCTGCCGCGAAGGCCCGCGACGATCGGCCGAGGGGCGACGCCCTCGATCGCCCAATAGTGTCGGCAGAGCTTCATCATCAGGTCGTTGGCGGCTCCCCCCGAGGTGGCGAAGAGGACGCGCGAGAAAGGCATCCCCGTGAAGGCGATCAGGCGTCCCGCGGCTTCCTCCGCGTATGAATGGGATCTGCGGAAGAGAGTTAGGTAGGAGGCGTCGCGAAGAGCGCGCGCGACGGCGTCGGCGATCTCCTCACGGCCGTAGCCCAAGGGGACGTTCCACAATCCACTCGTGGCACAGAAGGCCTCAAGGCCGTCGGCGAACCTGACGCGCGTGTCCTTCGCCGACACGGCCAAGTTCGCGCTCGAAGGCTCCTCGCTCGGGCGCACCAGGAAGGTCCATGAGCGCGTCATCGGGATGCGCTCGCGTCCATGAGATCGAGCGGCACGCCGGCCACCACGAGCCTGGCACTCAGGTCTTCGAGTTCGCGTCTGAGGCCCGGGCGGTCGATGCCCGCCGCGCGAGCCGAGGCCAGTGCTTGGTCGAATGACGGCGACTCGAGCAGCGACTCGATGGCGACCGCCGTCTCTCTGCCGAGCGCGAACCGGCGACCAGACTCGGCAATCAGCTGGTAATCGTCACCGTTCCAGGCGATCAGGTGTCCCGAACGCCGCTGTGACCGAGCCGCCGCGTCGCTGGTGAGCTGGGCACCGAATCCGGAGAGGGTCCACGTAGCGCCACGGCCGCCATCGCCGACGATCCGCAAGGCTGCGAGGTACCTGCGGATCCACGGGCGCGCGGCGAATTCTCTGACCAGCTCGTCCCCCGCGTCAGCGTGTTCCCCCTCGGCGAGCAAGAAGGAACTCGCCGGCTGATCCCGGAGGTCGACAGATCGAATGGAGCCGACGACGGGTCCCCCGAGACGATAGCGAACGCTGCTCGCCGCATCGATGGTCAGTCGGTTGATCCTCACAGCGGAGCCATCGACTGCCGCATCGATGACGGATTGATCGGCCAGGACGGTGGACGGCGAAGTGAGCTGGGAGATGAAGTTCCCGGTGGTGCGAGCTTCATCCGCATCCTCGATGAATGCCCCCCACGCGGCGGCAGTGGTGCAGCTGACGATCGTCGGTCGGGTGATCGGCACGAAAGGAACTGCCAGGTAGTCCTTCAGTTCGATTTCGTACCCGTTGCCGATGTGCATGACATCTCCGGGGTGTGCGAACGACCCTTCGAAGGTGAGCACCTGCGCGTCCGCCGCGGTGCGCGCGACCGTTTCGCCATCGACAGGGACCAGGTAGACGTCAGCCGCGCCGACGTGACCGACGAAATCGACGAGATCCGCGCCATTCGTGCAGAGTGCCACCCTGCCTGCCGCCGCGTCAGCGCGGCCGGTCGCCCACTGGAATACGGCCGATGAAACCCGCCGCTCTTGGGAGCTCCCTGACGTACGGCCGTTGTCGGTCATTCGCCACTCCGCTCGCGCTGCGTATCGTCACTGTCCTGATCTGCGTCACGCCCTGACCGACCGAGCGCGAGGACGACGATCAAGAGTCCGCCGAGACCACATATCGCCCCGCCCACATAGCCTTCGACCTGCCCGTCGGAGCGCAGCAGCATGAACGCAGCGTTCATCAGGAGGATCACCCCGAGGAACAGTGCGGAGCGGCGGTCGAGCGTCATGCTGATCCCTCCGCGACGCGCGACAGGGGCACTCGAATCTCTGCGCTGCTTTCCCGCCGCGGCATCCCGATGGCTGCGAGATAGCTCTCGAACCACGGCCGTCGGTCGAGTTCCTGCTCGAGGAGCTCTTGGTCGACGATCCGGGCGAACCCTCGGCCTCGCCCTGCGCCCGCCGCAGCAGTCCTCTCGATCTCGCTTCGGGCGTCGCCCACCCGTCCGAGCAGGAGCCCATCGGCACCGTCGCGGTACGCGCCGTCCGCGGTCACGTGCACCCGGACCAGAGTGTCGCCCGCCGAGCGGGAACGGCCGAAGGATGCTCCGGAGTCGAGCAGCACTGCGCTGCTGAGCAGCGGGCTGACGTGGACGCCGAAGTGCCGCGCGGTGTCGGCATCTCCGAGGAAGGCTGCGATTCCCTTCGCCGTGCGCTGCCTGACGACGACGCGGCCGGTGATCGTGAGGAAGGGAAGCGCGACGTAGTCCTGCAGGGCGAACGAATGACGCCCGTCGAGCCTGATCTCGTCGCCCGGCTCGTGCCAGAAGCCGCTGTAGCCGATCGCGAGCGCGCCCCCAGCGCCCGTCTCACCGCCCTCGGCGATCAACGAGGACGGCGCGATGATGACGTCTCTACGCGCAGCGATCCGACGGACTGCATCGAGGTGATCCGCGGCCTCGAGGAACAACACCGCCCCAGCGACGTCGGTCCTCCGCCCGGTCACGTACTGCCGGAACGCCGTCACCGCGCGGTGACCTTGGCGCGATGCCGTCGTGCGAATCACGTGCACTCCCCGAAAGCCTCATGCGTGCAGACGGGCGCCCAGGTGCGTCCGTCTGCACTATCCCCAGATGACGACGTTGTGTCGTCACCCGAGGATAGAGCGGTTCTTGCATGCCGTGCAATATTCCGCAGGAGCCGGGCGAACCCCGCCCGGTCACTCGGCACTCGGACGATCGGATAAGATGAACAGGTTGTTCCTGGTGACGTGTCCGAGCGGCCGAAGGAGCACGCTTGGAAAGCGTGTGTTGTGCAAGCAACCGCGGGTTCGAATCCCGCCGTCACCGCCAAATGCCAGAAGGGTCTCCGCGCCAGCGGGGGCCCTTCTGGCATTTATCCAGCGCTGGGGATTCGGGGAGGAGCGAGCGCAGCTCGCCTACGAGGCGACGAGGGGCGGCAGGTGCGGGATGGGGATCGGCCGGGTCGACCTGCTCCGGTCGTGCAGCCGGCGGACATCTTCGAGCGCCTCAGCGGGCGACATGTACCTCGTGGCGGTGGGAAGCGTTCGCAGCCACATCACCTCGACCTCGTACTCGTCGACCTCGTACACGCAGCCCACGGTACGTCGCGGGTCATTCGCGGTGTACTTGTGGTCGAGGATCAACCATTCCTTCTCCGCGACCTTGCGGAGTTCGAAGCGCGCTTCCGGCACTTCCCTCATCTCATAGTCCTTCCGTTGCTGCGATCGGGGGGCCGTGCGGGACGGCCGCGGTTGAGCCGCGGCCGTCCCGCAGGGCGCTCAGGCGGTCACGGCCTTGGCGCCGTGGCCTGCCATCGATTCGATCTGGATCTTGCGCGGCTTGGCGCGTTCCGCGATCGGGATCACTACGCTGAGCACGCCGTTGTCGTAGGCGGCGCTGATGCCCTGCGCATCCACGTCGTCGCCGATCGTGAAGCGGCGGACATAGGAGCCGAACGGACGCTCCTGAGCCATCCATCGCGAGTTGTCGCGCTTCGCCTCCGTGCGCTCGGCGCGGATCGTGAGGAGGTGACCGTCGACATCGACGTCGATCGACCCCGGGTCCACCCCGGGCAGGTCGGCGTTGAGAACGTAGCGGTCGCCTTCGCGGAAGAGGTCCACCGGCATCAGTCGGGGCTGCCGACTGGTGTCGAAGACGCTCTGCGCGATGCGGTCCAGCTGGCTGAAAGGATCAAATGACATCGACATGGTGAAGAAATCTCCTTCCATCGGATGACGGCGCGAGACGCCGTCTGCTTCGGACTCGAACGGGACGACATCTCTCACGCCGGAGGTGCGCGCACCCGCTCGGCCACGCGCGGAGGCCATTCGCCGGCGGCAGGGGACCGAGGCCACGACGACGGGCCAGCGACCGCGGCATTAGAACGCGGCAGCCCGGCCATCGAGGTCGCCGTCGATGTCACCACCGAAGCGATGCCGACCATCAGCTCGGCGAACTCCGCGGCGACCCATTCGGGATCCGCGCAGACGATGTCCGCGAACGAGACCTCTGAGCCTTCGACCGAACTCACTGCCGTCACAGCGATCACCTCCATACCTGTCGTCGCCTACCGTCGCGATGCCGAGGGGGCTCTGCATCGCGACCCGGAGAAATGTGGATCAGTTGATACATATTTTGTACCTCGAAGCTTGACTAAATGCAAGCCAAGAAGACAGACTTCCTGCATGATTCCATCCGCGAACGACCGTCCGGTCTACACGATGGGCATCGCCGCTGAGCTCCTCGACCTGCCCCCGGCGACGCTTCGCCTGTACGAGCGAAAGGGCCTGGTCGCTCCGGCGCGCACGGACGGCGGCACCCGGCGCTACAGCGCCGACGACCTCGACCGGATGCGTCGCATCGCCGATCTGCAGACCGACGGCGTGAACCTGACCGGCATCGGTCGGGTCATGGGCCTCGAAGACGAGAACGCAGAACTCAGAGCGACGCTCGACCGCCGAGATCTGCCAGGGGACACCGAGCCCGACCCGGCCCCCTGAGCGCCTCGGTCAGCTCGCAGCCGCGTCGAACTTCACGCCGTACAGCTGACCGCCGGGAGCCGACGGCAACCGTTCCATCCCGAGTCGCTCGTAGAACGCGGCGGCACCGGTGTTGTTCGGGTCGATGCCGAGATGGAGGCCGCGCACCCCCCGACGGGTCAGCTCAGCGAAGAGGGTCTCCATGAGACGGCGGCCGAGTCCTTGCCCCTGCGTCTCGGGCAGCAGGTCGATGTGCAGGTGCGCGGGGAAGTCGACGGCGTTCGGCTCGATGCCCGGCATCCGGGTGTAGCCGTACTCGATCATCCGCTCCTCACGGGTGCGGGGCTCGTCGGCTCGCGGGAAGCGCTCCTGGAACGCAGGCCACCACTCATCCCGGAACCACGTGTAGAAGGCGTCGGTGTCGTCCGTCGCCACGATGTAGCCGATGGCGCGTCCGTCGTCGGACTCGACGACCCAGGCGAGGTCCGGATGCCGCTCGACATAGGGCACCGCGAACAGGGCGCCCCACAGGTCGTCATCCGAGAGGATGCCGGTCGCATCGCCCCCGGCATCCGCCGTCTTGACGCAGATCTCGGAGACGGCGGCGCGATCCGAGGGACGGTAGGCACGGATGCTCGCCATCATGAGTTCTCCGGAACCGTGCGCTTCTCGTCCGCCGAGGTGCCGATCGCCTCAGGCCGAGTCCGCGTCACCCACGGCAGCAGCCAGGCGGCGAGCACGAGAACGACACCCGCGCCCACGAGCGCACCGCCGACGGTGTCGCTCAGCCAGTGCACCGACAGGAACGTGCGCGACAGCGCCATTCCCAGCACCCAGAGCGCGCCGACGATCGCGGTCCAGACCTTGGGGAACAGCACCCAGACGACCATCGCGATCGTCGCCGCGTTCGCGGCGTGGCCCGACGGGAACGAGCCGTAGTCGCTGACCACGAGCATGTCGTCGGGTCGCGCCCGCCCAAAGAGTTGTTTCAGCAGCTGGACGACTCCCGCGCTGAGCACGAAGCAGATCGCGGCGAACAGGGCGCTACGCCATCGGCGCGCGAGCACAAGCGCGATGATGGCCAGCAGCGGCACTCCGAGGATCGCGACCCACCCGCCGCCGATCCAGTTCATCACCAGCGCGAACGAGTACATCCAGTCGCCGCGGATGGCTGCGATCGTGTCGTTCCACCACTGATCGAAGCCCGGTGTCTCGGTGTACCCGAAGACCACCAAGGCGCCGAGACCCGTCGCGAGAAGGAGGGACACCACCCCCGACCACAGCAATATGCGCCTGTTCATCGTCCTATTCTGTCGGATCAGCCCGGAATATCAGGGAGTGAGCATCCCGACGGTGCGAGGGCGCACGATCAGCCAGAGGGAGAGGATGCCGATCACCGCGCAGCCGACCATCACCGAGGCCATGGTGGTCGCGGTGATCCCGGCGTCCTGCGAGACCCAGCCGACGACCGGGGAGACAAGGCCCGCGACGCCGAAGTTCACCGCTCCGAGCACGGATGCCGCGGTACCCGCCGCCTTGCCGTGTCGGTCCAGCGCCAGCACCTGCACGTTCGGGAACGTGAAGCCGCACGCGGTCATGAACACGAAGAGCGGCACGACCGTGCCCCACAGACCGAGTCCGAGTTGATCGGTCACGATGATCGCGACACCGGCGAGCAGCAGGATCGCCGTGGAGTACGCGAGCACCCACTGCGGGCCGAAGCGTGCGGCCAGGCGGGAGGCGACCTGCACACCGGTGACGACGCCGAGGGAGTTCACCGCGAACAGCAGACCGTATTGCTGCGCGTCGAGTCCGTGGGTCTCCTGGAACAGGAACGGCGAGGCCGAGAGGTAGGAGAACAGACCGGAGAAGCTCATGCCGCCGATGATCAACACACCGATGAACACCCGGTCCGAGAATACGGACTTGTACCGCTGCAGCATGGTCGCCCCACCACGGCCGCCCTGGCGGCGTGCCGCCGGCAGCGTCTCGGGGACGAACAGCAGGGCCGACACCAGCATGACCACGCCGTAGGCCGCGAGCACCACGAAGATGCCGCGCCACGGCATGAGGGTGAGCAGCCACGAGCCGATGAGGGGCGCGATCACGGGCGCCACGCCCGACACGAGGGCGAGCCGCGAGAGCATCACCACCAGACGCCGGCCGCCGAACAGGTCGCGGACGATGGCCATGGCCACGACGCCGCCGGCCGCAGCTCCGATGCCCATCAGCACCCGAGAGGCGCTCAGCAGCGCGAGGTCCGGTGCGATCGCGGCCGCGACGCTCGCGAGCACGTGCAGCGCGGTCACGGCGATGAGCGGCACTCGCCTGCCGACCTTGTCGCTGAGCGGACCGACTACGAGCTGACCGACCGCGAAGCCGATCATCGTGCCGGTGAGTGTCAGCTGGATCGCGGCCGCGGTGGTCTGGAAGTCCTCCTCCAGCACCGGGAACGCCGGAAGATACAGGTCGATCGTGAAGGGACCGAGCGCGGTGAGCGCACCGAGCAGGATGATGTACAGCGTCCGGCGGCCCCGGGAGATGGCATCGCCGGGGTGCAGCATGATCGGCGCGGTCGCCGGGTTGCTCCCGAGGGTACGGATCGCACCGGTCGCGCTGGAGGTGCGGATGCTGCCCGTCACGGTGCGGATAGTGCCGGTGACGGAGCGGGTGCTGCCGGTCGCGATGCGCTCGGGCTGCGGGGTCGGGATGGAGTCAGTACGTGGAGCGTCGGACACGACGGTCCTTCCGGAGGTCAGGCGTGGGGGCGCGCGAGATCGAAACGATTCGACCGGGGAAACAACCCATCGTACCCGCAACCGGGGCGCCTTCGCTCAGCGGGCGAGGCGATCCAGACCCTGCTCGAGATCGGCGATCAGGTCGCCGACATCCTCGATGCCGACCGAGAGCCGAACGATGTTCTCGGGCACGGCGAGTGCCGTACCGCGCACCGAGGCGTGGGTCATCTCGGGCGGGTACCCGATGAGCGACTCCACGCCACCGAGCGATTCGGCGAGCTGGAACAGCGAGGTGCTCTCGGCGAAGGCCCGAGCGGCGTCGGCCCCCGCGGAAAGGCCGAGCGACAGCATGCCGCCGAACCCGCTCATCTGCTTCATCGCGATCTCATGTCCTTGATGCGAGGCGAGCCCCGGATAGAACACGTCCTGGAACTCCGGCCGGCTCTCCGCCCATTCGGCGATCGCCTGCGCGTTCTCGGAATGCTGACGCATCCGGACAGCCAGCGTCTTGATGCCGCGGGTCGTGAGCCAGGCATCCAGCGGCGCGGAGACGGCACCGACGGCGAACTGCTGGAACTTCACCTGGTCGAAGTAGCGGTCGTCGCCGAAGACGACGGCCCCTCCGAGCACGTCGGAATGCCCGCCGAGGTACTTCGTCGTGGAATGGACCACGAGATCCGCACCGAGCGCGAGCGGCTGCTGCAAGGCGGGAGAGGCGAAGGTGTTGTCGACGACCACGATGAGACCGGCCGCATGAGCGACCTCGACGATCTGCGCGATGTCGACTATCTTCAGCAGCGGGTTGCTGGGCGTCTCCAGCCAGACGATCTTCGTCTCGGGGCGGATCGCCGCACGGATCACGTCGACATCCGCGAGCTCGACGGTGGTCGTCTCGATGCCCCACGGGGCGAGCACCTTGGTCAACAGGCGGTAGGTGCCGCCGTACACGTCGTTGCCGAGCAGCACGTGATCGCCGGGCTTCAGGATACCGCGCAGCAGCGCGTCCTCCGCGGCGAGGCCCGAGGCGAAGGAGAGCGCCTTGACGCCTCCTTCGAGGGCGGCGAGCTGCGTCTCCAGTGAGGACCGCGTCGGGTTTCCCGCGCGGTTGTACTCGAAGCCCTCGCGGAACCCGCCGATGCCGTCCTGCACATGGGTGGAGGCCTGGTAGATCGGGGGGATGATCGCGCCGGTGATCGGGTCGGGCGCCTGGCCCGCGTGGATGGCTCGGGTGGCGAAGGAGTGCTCGGACATTCCCTCAGCCTACGACCGGGCCCGCTGCGGCATCCGTCCCTGTTACGCCGCGCGTCAGCGCGACAGGTATGACAGCAGATCTTGGCGGGTGAGCACGGTATGGGGCTTGCCGTCTTCGGTCACGAGCAGCGCGTCGGCGTCGGCGAGCGCGGCGCGCGCCTCCGCGACAGGGGTGTGGATGCCGACGAGCGGCAGCCTCTCCCCGACGTGCGTGCCGAGCGCATCGGTCGGCTGCGCTTCACCGCGGAACAGCAGATCGAGCAGCCCCTTCTCGTCCACGGTCCCGACGACCTCGCCCATCATCACCGGCGGTTCGGCGCTGAGCACGACGAGCTGCGAGACGTCGTACTCGGTCATCATGCCGATCGCCTCGAGCACGGTGTCGGTCGGATGTGCATGCACGAGATCGGGGATGCCGGCGCGGCGCCCCTGCGCCGCACGGGCAGTGCGGGCCGCGAGCACATCGGCGACCGTCTCCCCCTCTTCCACGTCGCTGAAGCCATAGGAGCGCATCCACCCGTCGTTGAAGATCTTGCCGAGGTAGCCACGTCCGCCGTCCGGCAGGAGCACGACCATCACAGCATCCGCGGGGAGGTCGCGCGCGACCCGCAGCGCGCCCACGACCGCCATGCCGCTGGAACCGCCGACGAGGATGCCCTCCTCCCTGGCGAGGCGCCGGGTCATCGCGAACGCGTCCGCATCGCCCACCGCCACGATCTCGTGCGGGACAGCGGGGTCGTACGCTCCGGGCCAGATGTCCTCGCCCACGCCCTCGACGAGGTACGGGCGTCCGGTGCCGCCGCTGTACACGCTGCCTTCGGGGTCGACGCCGACGATGCGCACCCGATCCTCCGACACCTCTCTGAGGAATCGGCCGGTGCCGGTGATCGTTCCGCCCGTGCCGACCCCGGCGACGAAATGCGTCACGGTGCCGTCGGTGTCACGCCAGATCTCGGGCCCCGTGGTCTCGTAGTGGCTGCGCGGCCCGTTCGGGTTCTCGTACTGGTTCGGCTTGAACGCTCCGGGGATCTCCCGGGTGAGCCGATCGCTCACGCTGTAGTACGACTCCGGGCTGTCGGGGGCGACCGACGTGGGCGTCACCACGACCTCGGCGCCGTATGCGCGCAGGACGTCGATCTTGTCGTTTCCGACCTTGTCGGGGACGACGAAGACGCAGGTATAGCCGCGCTGTTGAGCGACCAGCGCCAGACCGACGCCCGTGTTTCCGCTGGTCGGCTCGACGATCGTGCCGCCCGGCTTCAGCTCACCCGCGGCCTCGGCCGCGTCGATGATGCGCGCGGCGATCCGGTCCTTCGACGAGCCGCCGGGGTTCATGTACTCGAGCTTGACGAGCACCGTGCAGGCGACGCCCTTCGTGACGTGCTGGAGCTTCACGAGGGGAGTGTCGCCGACGAGGTCGACGATCGAGTCTGCGTACTTCATGGTTTCAGGGTACGTGCACGGATGCCGCGGGTGGGGCTGTGTTGCGCCCCTCCCCGCGGCATCCGGCGGTCCCTGAGCCTGCCGAAGGGTCAGCCCTTCGTGGACCCGGCCAGGAGTCCGCGGACGAAGTACCGCTGCAGCGAGAAGAACACGATGAGCGGCACGAGGATCGACACGAACGCACCCGCCGTGAGCAGGTACCAGCCCTCGCCGCGCCCGGTGATCTCGGCGAGCACCTTGGTGATCGGCGAGGCGGCACCGTCGGCGAACACCAGCGCCACGATCAGGTCGTTCCAGACCCAGAGGAACTGGAAGATCGCGACCGAGGCGATCGCCGGCATCGTCAGCGGCAGCGCGATCCGGAAGAAGATCTGCCCTCGGGATGCACCGTCGACGCGCGCGGCCTCGATGATCTCGCCGGGGATCTCCGACATGAAGTTGTGCAGCAGGTAGATAGCCAGCGGGAGCGCGAACATGGTGTGGGCGATCCAGACCTGCGCATACCCACCCGCGACGTCGAGCCCCAGGGTCACCTGGACCCCGAAGAGGTTGATGCCTCGGGAGAACGACGACAGCAGCGGGACGAGCGCCATCTGGATCGGCACGATCTGCAGCGCGAACACGAAGATGAACAGCGCGTTGCGGCCCTTGAACTCGATCCAGGAGAACGCATACGCCGCCATCGCCGCGATCATCAGGGGGATGATCGTGGCCGGGATCGTGATCACGATCGAGTTGAAGAAGGACTCCAGGATCGTGAGTTGCGTCGTACCCGATTGCAGCACGGCGACATAGTTGTCGAACGTCAGCTGCGGGTTGGTGAAGACCGTCCACCAGCCCGTCGTCTCGATCGCTTCCCTGTTGCGGAACGACGAGATGAACAGCCCGACGGTCGGGATGGTCCACACCACGGCGATGACGATCGATGCGACCGTGGCCCACGGGCGGCTGAGGCGCTTGCGCGCGCGTCCCGCCGAGGCTTCGAACCGCTGGCCGGTGGTGATCGCCCGGGTGGAGGAGGTGTCTGACTGCGACTCCTGGGTCCCTGAGCTTGACGAAGGGGTCATCGGATCTCCCGCTGCTTCTTGATCTGGCGCGCGTTGTAGATGACGATCGGCAGCACCAGGATGAACAGGATGACCGAGAGCGCGGCGCTGCGGCCCGCCTCGAACTTCGAGAACTGGGTGTACATCTCGTTCGCCAGCACCGAGGTGCCGTAGTTTCCACCGGTCATCGTACGCACGATGTCGAAGACCTTCAGTGAGGCGATCGAGATGGTCGTCAGCACGACGATGAGGGCGGGTCGGATCGACGGGATCGTCACGGACCGGAACCTCTCCCACGCGTTCGCGCCGTCGAGCTCGGCGGCCTCGAGGAGCTCGATCGGCACGCCCTTGATGGATGCCGAGAGGACCACCATCGCGAATCCGGTCTGCACCCAGATGAGCACCACGATGAGCGCGAGGTTGTTCCAGGGGTTGTTGAGCAGGAACTGCTGCGGCTCGCCGCCGAACCACACCAGGATCTGATTGAGGAGGCCGATCTGCTCGAACTCGCCGCCGCGGTAGGCGTAGACGAATCTCCAGATGATGCTGGCGCCGACGAACGAGATCGCCATCGGCATGAAGACCAGGAGCTTGTAGACCTTCTCGCCGCGCGTCCGGTCGATGAACACCGCGTACGCGAGCCCGATCGCGGTCGACGCGGCCGGGACGACCAGCACCCAGACGATCGTGTTGATCACCGACGTGACGCCGTCGGACTGGGTGAAGATCCAGAGGTAGTTGGAGAAGCCGACGAAGTCGCTGCCGGTCGAGTTCCAGAATGAGGCGTACACGGTCTGGATCGACGGGAGGATGAGGCCGGCGAGAAGGAGAAGCATCGCCGGGGCCATGAAGGCGACCAGCTGGATGAGGTATCCCGCACCGTCGCGGGATCGATAGTCCAGGAAGAAGAACAGGGCGCCGACGGCGACCGCGACTCCCATCGCCCAGTAGTACGAGTTGAAGAACCACATCACCGCGAGCGGGATGAGCAGGCACATCGCGAGACGGATGCCGGTGTAGAGCGCGCCCTTGCGCGGGGCGATGTCGACGAGCAGCAGGATCACCACCACGACCACCGTGAATGCGATGACCACGGCGATGGCCTGGAGGATCGGCGGGAGTGACCCGATCCATTGGAAGAACACAGTCGCGTTCACGGATTCCCCTTCATGAGACGGAGCTGATCAGCGGCCCTCGCGACCACGCGCGGACCGGGTGTGAGAAGGAGGGCCGCCCACAGGGCGGCCCTCCTCATCCGATCAGCTGGAAGGCCAGCCGGTCTGGATCTGCGTCAGGACCTCATCCGTGGAGGTGCCGTTGATCCAGGCGACCATGCCCTTCCAGAACGTGCCAGAGCCGACAGCACCCGGCATCTGGTCCGAACCGTCGAAGCGGAACGTCACCGAGTCGTCCTGGAGGAGCTTGATCGACTCCTGCAGGATCGGGTCCTCGACCACGTCGAGGTTGACGCCCTTGTTCGCCGACGTCACGCCGCCGAGAGCGAGGCGGCTGTCCGCCCACTCGGGGCTGGAGAGGTACTCCAGCACCTTCTGCGTGGCCTCGTCGTCGCTGAACGCGCCGACGATCTCGCCACCACCGGTGATGAGAGTCTCGTCGGGGTTCGGGCTCGGCGTCAGGAACGCCCAGACGTCGCCGTCTTCGGCGAAGTTCGTGCCCTCGGGGTAGAAGCCCGAGAGGAACGACGCCTGGTGGGTCATCGCGCACTCGCCGCTGGCGACCTTCGCGGCGACGTCACCGAAAGCGGTGGAGTTGATCGAACGCACGTCACCGAAGCCGGCGTTGACATACTCCGGGTTGAGCAGAAGCTCACCCGTGGCGTCGAACGCCTCCTTGATCTGCGGGTCCGTGAAGGGGATCTCGTTCTTGACCCACTGGTCGTAGACGTCGGGGCCGGCGTTGCGGAGCACGAGGTCTTCGATCCAGTCGGTGCCGGGCCAGCCGGTCGCGACGCCCGACTCGAAGCCGGCGCACCACGGAGCGGTACCGCTCGCGGTCTTGATCGTCTCGGTGAGCGTCAGCAGCTCATCCCAGCTCGTCGGCTCCTCGACGCCCCATTCGGCGAACTTCGTCGGCGAGTACCAGACCCAACCCTTGACGCTCGCCATGAGCGGCGCGCCGTAGAACTCGTCCTCGTAGGTGCCGAACTCGACCCAGCCCTCGGTCCAGTACTCGTTCGCGTTCTTCTCCACGGCCTCGGGGGCCGGCTTCAGCAGGTCGCGCGATGCGTAGTCTGCGAAGAGACCCGGCTGCGGGAAGATCGCGATGTCGGGCGGGTTGCCGCCCTGCGCGCGGGTGCCGAGCTGCGTCTCGAAGTCCTGGCTGCCCTCGTACTTGATGGTGATGTCGTTCTCCTTCTCGAAGTCCGCCCAGGACTCCGCGAGGAGTTCCGCCTCACCCTCCACGATCGTGCCGTAGATCGTGACGGTGTTGTCTCCGCCGCCACCGCCACCGCCACCGCCGCCGTCCGGTGCACCGCCGGGAGCCCCGCATCCGGCGAGCGCGACGCCCGCGACCCCCACCAGGGCGAGCGGTACGAGCCGCCGTGAACGCTGTGACAGAGTCATGTGAATTCTCCTCTTCGAGTACAAGGTTCCTCCGCCTCCGACGCCACCCCCGGCGTCGTTCGGGAACCGATTCCAGGCAAACCTACTGGGGTTGGACTCTCCCGCGCAATGAGCAAGGATCACAAGCTCACAACCTTTCCGCGCTTCTGAACGTGCACCATGGGAGCGCTCCCTAAACCGGTATATGGAACCGGTTCCCTTCCGAGCGATGAGCGACTACGCTATCCACCGGCGAGCGCCCGCTGCATCGCCGCACACGCATCCGCGTGATCTGGTCGAGGAGGACCGATGAGCACGATCGCGGACGTCGCCGCACGTGCCGGCGTATCGAAAGCGACGGCGAGCCGCGCGCTCACCGGGAACGGGTACGTCTCAGACGAGACCCGGCGGCGAGTGGCGGATGCCGCACGCGAACTCTCCTACGTCGCTCACTCCTCGGCGACGAGCCTGGCGACCGGACGCACCCAGACGGTCGGGGTCATCATGCCGCCCGTCGACCGCTGGTTCTTCGCCGAGCTGCTCGCCGGCATCCAGGAGTCGCTGTTCGCGCTCGACTATGACCTTTCGCTTTACGGGGTCCCGGAAGGGTCGCACACACGGGAGCGGCTGTTCGAGCACGTGCTCCCCCGTCGGCGATTCGACGGCATCGTCGCCGTGGGAATCCAGCCGAGCGCGAGAGAGCTCGAGCGGCTGCAGCGTACCGGACGCCCGCTCGTGAGCGTCGGACCCTACAGCTCCGGCTCCGGCTCCAGTTCTGTCTCCATCGACGACACGGACGCCGCTCGCATCGCCACGGAACACTTGATCGAGCTCGGCCACACCACCATCGCGTTCCTCGGCGGGTCGACGGATGCCGCCGAACGCAGCTACGGCGATGCACGCCGCCTGGCCGGCTATCGCGACGCCCTGCAGACCGCGGGCCTCGCCGATCAGGCTCGCATCGTGGGCGCGACCCCGACCATGCCGGGCGGATACGCGGCGGCGGCGGGACTCCTCGGAGATCGCCGGAACCGTCCGACCGCGATCGTCGGGGTGTGCGACGAGGCGGCGATCGGCGCCGTGATCGCCGCGAGACGTCTCGGGATCGCGGTGCCGAGCGAGCTCAGCGTCGTCGGCATCGACGATCACGAGCACGCCGAGATGTTCTCGCTGACGACGATCGGACAGTCGCCGCGAGCGCAGGGTCATGAAGCCGTGCGCCTGCTCACCCGGCGGATGACCTGCCCGGATGATCCCCCGGACCATGTGGCAGCGGCATCCGCTCTCGTGATCCGCAGCTCCACCGCCCCGCCGCGCTGAGCACGCGCATGTCGCGTCGCCCCGGAGACGCACGAAGGCCCCGGGCGGACCCGGGGCCTTCGATGGAGCATCATCCGCCGGGACGAGACGCCGTGCGCCTCGCCCCGGAGCGGATTACTTGAGGGTGACGGTCGCGCCGGCAGCCTCGAGAGCTTCCTTGGCCTTCTCGGCGGCTTCCTTGGTCGCGCCCTCGAGCACAGCCTTCGGTGCACCGTCGACGACAGCCTTGGCCTCGCCGAGACCCAGCGAGGTGAGCTCGCGGACCGTCTTGATGACCTGGATCTTCTTGTCTCCGGCAGCCTCGAGGACGACGTCGAAGGAATCCTTCTCCTCGACCTCTTCGGCAGCGCCGCCACCTGCGCCTGCGACGGCGACGGGTGCAGCAGCGGTGACCTCGAACTTCTCCTCGAACGCCTTCACGAAGTCGTTGAGCTCGACGAGGGTCAGGCCGGCGAACTGCTCGAGCAGCTCCTCAGTGGTGAGCTTAGCCATGGTGTATCTCCTAGATTGATGGGGTTTGGTGAACGAGAACGCCGGTCGCTTACGCGGCCTCTGCGGTCTCCAGCTTTTCGCGAAGAGCATCGATGGTGGCCGCAGCCTTGCCCATCGTCGCCTTCATCATGCCCGCAGCCTTCGCCAGCAGAACCTCACGGCTCTCCAGCGCGGCGTACTTGCTGACCTCGTCGGCGGAGAGGGCGTTGCCCTCGAAGACGCCGGACTTGATCACGAGAAGCGGGTTGGCCTTGGCGAAGTCACTCAGAGCCTTGGCAGTGGCGACGAAGTCGCCATGCACGAACGCGACGGCCGACGGACCCTTGAGGTCGTCGTCCAGCGTGGTGATCCCGGCCTTGTTGGCGGCGATCTTGGTCAGCGTGTTCTTCACCACGGCGTACTCGGCGTTCTGACGGATGCTGTTGCGCAGCTCCTTGAGCTGGGCAACCGTCAGACCGCGGTACTCGGTCAGCAGGACGGCGTTCGAGTTCTCGAATGACTTCGTGAGCTCGGCGACCGATGCATCCTTCTGCGCCATGGTCACTCCTTGGTGTGTACGAGGCGCCGCACGGTGGTGGGGCGCCGACCTCGGACCCCCTGCAAAAGAAAGAAGCTCCGGCGCAAGCGCACGGAGCTTCGAGAAGTTCGTGTCCTGCGCGGGCCCCTGCGGTGCAGAGCTTCGATCGCCTCGCGTTCACACGCACGACGATGACCAGCGGTCTTCGGTTGTGACCAGGTTACCCCACCGGCGCCTGTCCCCCAAATCGCGAACTGCGGTCAGCGGCGGTCGGCCGCGCGCCCGGCATGCCCGGCCAGGGCGTCGGCGGCGCGGATGAGGGTCAGGTGCGAGAGGGCCTGCGGGGTGTTGCCCGCCTGACGGTCGTTCCCGACGTCGTACTCCTCGGACATCAGCCCGAGGTCGTTCGCCATCGAGACCAGCCTCTCCATGAGCACCCGCGCCTCGTCGATGCGGCCGGTCGTGGCGTACTGCTCGACCAGCCAGAAGCTGCAGGCGAGGAACGGATGCTCGCCGCCTTCGAGTCCGTCGACCCCCGACTCCGTCCGGTAGCGCAGCACGAACCCGTCCCTGAGCAGCGTGCCCTCGATCTGCTGCACCGTGCGGAGCATCCGCGGGTCGTCCGGGGCGCAGTAGCCGACCTGCGGCAGCACCAGCAGTGAAGCATCCACCTCTGCCGAGTCGTAGTGCTGTACGAAGTACCCCTCCGCATGCACGCCGCGGCCGTCGATCTCGCGACGTAAGTCTTCCCGCGTGCGCTCCCACCGATCGGCATCGCCCGGCAGGCCGTGCTCCCGCACCGCCCGCACACCGCGGTCCAGCGCCGCCCACATCATGACTCGAGAGTGAGTGAACCACTGCGGCTCCCCACGGATCTCCCAGATCCCGTTGTCGGGTCTGTCCAGCGACACGACGACGTGCTCGATGAGCGCGCGCTGCAACGGCCAGGAGAAGTCGCCCTCCTCGAGCCCGGCGATCCTCGCCGCCTCCAGCGCCACCAGCACTTCGCCGATGACGTCGCCCTGGTACTGATCGACGGCGCCGTTGCCGATACGCACCGGTGCCGCGCCGTCGTAGCCCGGCAGGCTCGGCATCTCCCGCTCCAGAAGATCCCGCTCGCCCGCGATCCCGTACATGATCTGCACCTCGCCCGGCTCGCCGGCCACCGCGCGCAGCAGCCAGCGCCGCCAGTGATGCGCCTCCTCGAGGAACCCATGCGCGATCAGGGCCTCCAGCGTGCGCGCGGCATCCCGCAACCAGACGAACCGGTAGTCCCAGTTGCGGGAGCCGCCGAACTGCTCCGGGAGAGAGGTCGTGGCCGCGGCGACGATGCCACCGGTGTCCTTGTTCGTCAGAGCCCGCAGCACCAGCAGGGATCGCACGACCTCAGCGCGATGCGGACCGTCGTGTGCGATGCTGCTCGCCCACCCCTGCCACCAGGAGCGCGTCGCGGCGAGCGCGTCCTCGACATCGAGCGGCTTCGGCGGATGCTCGTGCGAGGGGAACCAGCTGAGGACGAGGTCGCGGCTCTCCCCCGCGTCGACCGTCAGCCTTCCGCGGTGGACGTGATCCTCGGCGACGAGCTGCACGCCGCGCACGATGACCGCCTCGGGTCCTGCGCTCGCGCGCAGCGCCGGCTCGTCGGGTGTGCCGACCTGGCGCACCCACGGCAGTCGGCGGGAGTAGTCGAAGTGCAGTCGCAGCTCGGTCTCGAACTCGACCTGCCCGGAGATGCCCACGATCCGGCGCACGACGTCGGTGCGCGATGAGTGGTACGGCATCAGCTCCTGCACCTCAGCGACGCCACTCGCGGTCTCCCAGCGGGTCACGAGGATGAACGTGTCGGAGACGTAGTGGCGATGCGACGCGGCCGTCTCGTCGGTGGGCCGCAGGCTCCAGCATCCGTTCTCCGGCGCGCCCAGGAGCGATCCGAAGAGGGACGGCGAGTCGAAACGGGGAAGGCAGAGCCAGTCGATGCTGCCCTCGCGGGATACGAGGGCACCCGTCCGGCAGTCGCTGAGCAGGGCGTAGTCCTCGATCGGAGCGGGCATCTCCCGAGTCTGGCATGCCCCTGGCGCGGGCGAAGGATTACGGTGGGAGCATGACGGATGCGACGACGCTGGTGATCTTCGGAGCAGGTGGCGACCTCACCTCCCGCCTGCTGCTTCCCGCTCTGGGTCAGTTGCTGGTGCGGGAGCCTCAGCGCTCCGTCCGCATCGTCGGCGCCGATCGGGAGGACTGGACGGATGCCGACCTCGAGGCGGTCGTCCGGAAGTCCTTCGCGACGATGGAAGCCGAAGACGCGGCATCCCGCGTGGATGTCGAGTACCGGAAGACCGACATCACGAAGGCCGATGACCTGAGCGCCCTGCTGAAGGACTGCACCGGCCAGGTCGCGCTGTACTTCGCCGTGCCACCCTCGATCGCCGCTGCATCCATCGCCGCCCTGACGCCCGAGATGCTGCCGGCGGGCGCGGTGCTCGTGATGGAGAAGCCCTTCGGCACCGATGAGGCGGGCGCGCGTGCATTGAACGAGGTGCTGACCGCGCTCGTGCCGGAGAGCCAGGTGTTCCGCGTCGATCACTTCCTGGGGCGATCGACGACACTCAACCTGCTCGGAGCGCGCTTCGCCAACCGTCTGCTCGAGCCGCTCTGGTCGGCCGAGAGCATCGAAGCCGTGGACATCGTCTACGACGAGTCGCTGGCGCTGGAAGGACGCGCCGGGTACTACGACGCGGCCGGCGCTCTGGTCGACATGATCCAGAGCCACCTGCTCCAGGTGCTCGCAGTCCTCGCGATGGAGGAGCCGGCCACGCTCGACGAGGTCGACTTCCGCGAGGCGACCGGTGCGGTGCTGCGCGCGACCTCGGTCTGGAACGACGATCCGGTGGCGTCCTCTCGCCGCGCGCGCTACACGGCCGGCACCGTAGAGGGCGTGGACAAGCCGTCGTACGTCGACGAGCCCGGGGTCGATCCGGACCGCGAGACCGAGACGCTCGCCGAGGCGACGTTCGAGGTGCGCAACTCGCGCTGGGCCGGGGTGCCGTTCCGCCTCCGCTCCGGCAAGGCTCTCGGTGAGCCTGCCCGAGAGATCGTCGTGCATTTCCGGCCCGTCCGGCATGTGCCGACCGGCCTGACGGGCACGGCCGACGGAGCGATCCTGCGCTTCTCTCTGGGCCCCGACCGCATCTCGCTCGAGCTCAACCTCAATGCGGCGGAGGATCCCCTCGAGCTGGAGCGGGCGACGCTCTCCGCCGAGCTCGGCGAGGGCGCGCTCAAGGCCTACGCCGAGGTGCTGTCGGGCGTGCTCGACGGCGATCCGATGCTGGCGGTGCGCGGCGATGCTGCCGAGCAGTGCTGGAGGATCGTCGCTCCCGTTCTCGAGGCGTGGCGGAACGGCGCCGTGCCGCTCGAGGAGTACGAGGCCGGTTCCTCCGGTCCGACCGGCTGGCCGTCCGCACGCTGAGCTTCCTGCCGAGCGGCCCCTTTGCGCGCGGCCCGGCCCCTTGCGACGGTTCACAAAGGGGGCGTTCGCGCAGAAAGGGCCGAGTCGAGGGCGGTCCGCTCAAGAAGCGAAACGCGGGCGGCGTGCGAAGAGACCCATCGCTCGGAAGTGCGACGCTGCGGCATCCGGAGTGACCACGTGTTCGCTCCTGACACGAGCGATCCGCCACCCCGTCACCCCTCGCACCCAATCCTCCCGGTCCTTCTCCGCGAGGACGACCTCATCTGTTGATCGTTCGCCGCGTAGGCCGTCATCGAGGTACTTGCCGCGGCCGTCGCACTCGAGGAAGGTCTGCGACTGGTCGACGGCGATGTCCATCCAGAAGCGACCGCCGTCGGAACGCAGGACCGGCACCTGCAGCCGGGGACGCGCGAAGCCCAGCTGATGCAGGCGGTAGCGGGTCACGCTCTCGAGAGGCAGCTGGGCTCGACCGTCGGCGATGTCCACGACCCGACGTGCCTGCAGGATGCCGCGCGCGCCCGGTCTGCGCGCGCGCGCAGCCAGTTCACCGAGGAGCGAGTCGGCCGCGTCGTCGTCGAAGTCCCACGGTTCGCCGCCGACCGATGCGAGCGCGGCGTCGGTGAGAGCGAGCGCCGCTTCGGCAGTGACCGTGCGCATCACATCGAACACTGTCCGTGCGAGCGACGTGCATCGGATGCCGTCGATGTGGCAGATGTCCGAGGGCGGCAGCGCACCCTCGTGACGGAGTATCCCGTCAATGCTGTGCCTCCGATTCGGCGCGGTCATCACGTGGACACGCGTCGGCCTCACACGGTAGAGCGGCAGGCCCCATAGGACGGCGGCGGACACATGCGAGAACACGGGGTCGCTGCCTGCCGCGGAGTAAGCGGCAGCGACGACTTCTGCTCGATGCCGCGACTCCGGTGAGAGCTCGTTCCAGCACGATCGTGCGATGTACCACCCACGGCGGACATGATGCAGCGGGCCGGCTGCGATCGCCTCGCGGAGGCTCCGCGAACTCCACCCCTCGTCTTGGAGCCGCCGACTGCTGATGAGGTGTTCGGTGATGTCGTCGATCGTCGCATGGCGCATCCGCCGATCCTCCATCTCCCCCCTCTCTTCCCTCCCCTCTCCAGGTGTCGCCCGAACAATCCGTCATTGACCGCCCTCTGTGGAGGAGAGAAGCACGGATGCCGGCCCGCCCCCTTGTGTACGAGCGGCCCCTCTGTGCGCCGACGCAGGGGGGCCGCTCGCACCGAGAGGGGCCGGTCGGCAAGGGGGGAGAGGGCGCGGAAGAAGGTGCGGTGAGCGCGGCGGCGGCGTGTGCGGGCGGAGAGGTCGGTGGAGCGGGTTACGCTCGATGAGTGACCCCCGAACTCTCCGCTCGTATCGTCGCGGATTCCCGCGACAGAGTGTCGTGGATGCGGGCGCGGTCGCGAGGCATCACCGCGACCGACGTCGCGGGACTCACGAGTGAGAAGTCGATCTCCCGCGCCGCCGACGCCAAGCTCGGCGGCGGGCCACGCTTCGGCGGCAACGCCTACACCGACCACGGTCGCCGCCGCGAGCCGGAGATCGCCGCCTGGGTCGCCGCGACCCACGGCATCCTCCCATCTTCGGCGCTCTTCCGCGCCGAGGTCGAGCACCGCCACCTCGCCACGCCCGACGGCATCGCGGTCGACACCGCCGGACGGGTGCGGCTCGCCGAGATCAAGACGACCAACAAGGCCTTCCGCGGCATCCCGCGCACCTATCTCCGCCAGATCTGGTGGCAGCAGCATGTGCTCGGCGCGGAGCGCACGCTCTTCGTCTGGGAGGAGCACGTCGACTTCTCCCCCATCCACGACGAGCCCCGCTGCATCTGGATCGACCGCGACGATCGCGAGATCGCGAAACTCGTCACCCTCGCGACCGATCTGATCGACGAGCTCTACCGGCGCACCACCGGGCAGCAGCCGCCGACGCGCATCATGGATGCCGTGGCCAGCCGCCGGGAGCAGCTGCGCGAGCGCGATGCGTTCCGCGCGCTCGCATTGGCCGACTGAGCGTCGACCGTGGCGTCAGGATAGAGCACAGCTACGCGCAGGTTCCGACCAGCCCCAGCAGAATCGTGTAACTCAACGCATTCGATCGCAGGGACGTCCAGGTCGTGGACCCGAAGTTACGGACGGCTTGTACCTGGAAGGTCCCACCGGTCACGATGCCTGTGAGGTTGCGCGTCGTCACGCTGGCGCCGACGCTGGCACTGGTGCCTGCACCTGATCCGTAGTGCACGATGTATCCCGTGGCGCCTGGCACCGCGGTCCACGACACGCGGACTGATCCGAGACCGAGCAGGCCGCAGGAGGCGACCGGCGCAGGAATCGTCATAGCTGAAACCGTCGCAGCCGCGTGCTCCGAGTCGACCCAGGCAGACTCCGTCATCTGCACCGGCGGGGCGGTGCTCAGCCCGAGCAGCAAAGCGAATCCCGCCGCCCCCGCAACCAGCCGCCGACCCTTCATGAGCCCGATCCTTCATCGCGCTCCCGACCTCGCCGCCCCATCAGCAGAACGCCTCCGATTGCGAGGAGCGCCGCTCCGGCCGCGAGGATCCACGGCACGGCCGACGAGAGTCCCGTGGTCGCGAGTCCCCCGTCGGGCCCCACAACCGCACTCTCCCCCGCTCCCGCTGCATGCACTCGGACCTGGGTGCTCCCGAGCGCATCGTCACCCGCGAGCGCGATCGCGAGTCGGAGATGCCCGGCCTGCGTGTCGGAGATCTCGGTGAGCGGGATCTCGACGCCGTCGAGCGGGATGCTCCATGCCGTCCGGAGTTCCGTCGCGCCACCCGGGCACCCCGTCGCCGTCCACTCCGCGAGGCACAGCGACACGTCTACGACGAGAGCCGCATCACCACTCGCGCTGACCGCGATCCGAACGACTCCCGGATCGGGGGCATCCGCGCTCACGGCGACATCCCACTGCACCGGTTCCTCCGGGAGCAGGCTGGAGGCCGCGTCCCAGTCGGCCACCGACACAAGACGGAGCACGTCTCCCTGGACCACGTGCGTCGTGGGAGCGGCCCATGCTGCCGCCGGCACGAGCAACGCACCGCCCACCGCGAGCGCGGACAGCAAGGCCGCGGACCGGCGCCGCTTCATGACGAGCTCCCGCGGCTCTCCGCGCGGCCGGTGCGTGGCCAGAATGCCCACACGACGAGAGTCGTTGCGGCGATCGTGAGTCCCCCGAGGACGATCGGGTTGCCCATCGCGACGATGAGCGTCGCGATCCCGGGCACGGAGAAGAGCACCACACGCACCGAGGTGACGGTGTAGGGGAACGGATCATCGCTGGCGTTCGCGTCACCACGCATCGTGATGACGCGTGCGTCGCCCGTCCCGGGTTCGATCGATGTGACGCGGTGCGTCACCGGGAGCTGCCCCTCGCGGTCGACCGTCACGACATCGCCGATCGCGATGTCGGCGGCCGGCACTCGCTGCACGACAGCGACGGAGCCCGCGGGAATGGTGGGAGCCATCGACCCGGTGCGGAACATCATCAGGGTGATCTGCGCGGTGAGGGCCAGCGCCACGAGCACGATGCAGATCACTCCGCCGATGGCGGCGATCCACAGGAGGATGTCGACGAGGACGCGACCCGTCCCGCGGCGCCGCGGTGACCGTCCGCTCTCCTCGGCGGGCGCGTCGAGAGGGTCGATCTGCTCTCGCAGGCTCCGTCTCGTCACCGGCGTGCTCATGTCACCTCTCCTCGCGCTCGCGTCGCGTCGCGTTATGACGACGTCCCCAGGAACTGCCAGGTCTGCGTCATCGTCAGGCCCTGCGCCGTGTTGAGTGCTGTGGTCGGCAGGGTGACGGCGATGCAGTAGTTGACCTGATTCGCGCCATTCGCGTTGACGACCTGCGCGGTCGCGCCGCTCGCCGTGAGTGCCGAGCCCGCCGCAACCACGACTGTCCCACCCGTGTAGCTCGTGAGATCGCAAGTCGTCCCCGAGACCGTCCGCATCCCATAGGTGAGATGCGTCGCCAGTCCGGTCCCGCCCGGAGTTCCGGCTGTGACCTGCACGGTGCCCGCCACCGAGGGATTGACGGTCTTCACACTGAACAGCGCATAAGTCGTCGTTCCCGGCGCCATGGCCGTCGGAGCGGCCGTGAAGCTGAGCACCGCCGCAGTCCCGACGGCGGAAGTGGCGTGCTGGGAGAACGTCGCGCCGTCCGTCGCACCGACGATGTCGAACCGTCCCGCCTGGAACGACGCCGAACCGTACTCCGAGTCGTTCCACGCGGCGAGCGTCGCGGCAGACCCGATGCCGAGCACCAGTCCTCCTGCGAGCACGGCGCGTATCCGGCGGGAGCGCAGTCGCCTCTTCTCCCGCACGCCTCTGCGGGTGGACACGCGATCAGCTCGTCGAGGTCGCCGTGAACTGCCACGTGGCCGTGGCGGCCTCGCCCTGTGTCAGGTCGGCGCCGGCGGTGACCTCGAAGCAGAGCTGCACGGCAGTGCCCGCCGCACTGATCGGGCTTCCGTTCGCCAGTGTCTCCGTGGTGCCCGCTGTGAAGGCGCTCAGAGTCCCCCCCGACGCGACGACGTCTGCGCCGGTGATACCTGCCGCATCGCAGGTCGCCGCAGCATCGATCGAGTACACCGTGTACGAGAGGTTCTCTGCGTTCGACGAGGCGTCAGGGGAAGCCGTCACACCGGCCGCCTCGAGCTCGGCGTCCGTCGTCGTATTCGCCGCCAGGCGCACCCAGAACGGTGCGTACACCGTTTGCTCCGGTGCCATGTTGCTCGCGACGGCCGGAAGCTGGAACACCAGCGTGGCCGCAGCGTCCGGCGGCGTGGCCGCGGTGTCGTGGCTCGCGTAGCCGCCGGCCGCGCTGGTCGTCGACCCTTCGAGATCGAAGGATCCTGCGGTGAAGGTGCCGGTCGCGAACTCGGAGTCGTTCCACGCGGCGAGCGTCACGGCGACGCCGACGCCGAGCACGAGCCCGCCGGCGAGTACAGCGAGGATCTTGCGTCGATTATCTTTCTTGACCATGGTCGGTTCCCCCTCAGGAATCGCTGCCGCGCGAAAATCTGGGGATGGCCTCTTCGTTGAGACCGAATCCGCGTCGGACATCTCAGTCTGTTCGAGAGGATCGCGGGCGACGAACGATTGCGCGCAGGATAGGGGATCACACGGCGCAGACGGTATCGATTCGGTCTCGACGAGCGGCGAGGCCGTCGGGCGAGAGGCTTAAGGACCCTCTCAGCTCTGCAGCACGCTCCGTGCTTCCACGGCGATCTCCGCGGCGATCGTGTCGAGCAGCTCGGAGCGCAGGTTCCACTGCTGCCAGTACAGCTGCACTCGCAGCGTCGGACCGCCCAGCGGAATGAGTCCGGGCGTCTCCTGCAGTCGCGGGAGCATCCCCCAGCCCAGGCCCAGTCGCACCGCCACTGCATAATCGTGCGACGCGGGAACGTAATGGCGCGGAACGCCCTGATGAGCCACGCCCTGGGCGCCCAGCCACTCGTGCTGAAGCGTGTCGCGGCGGTCGAAGTCGACGAACGGCGCCCGAAGCAACGCCGCCTCGTCGGCACCATCCGGGAACCAGCGGTCGGCGAACATCGGCGCGGCCATGGCCCGGTACTCGATCATTCCGAGCGCGGCGACAGAGCACGCGGCCACCGGAGTCTGCTCACTCGTGACGGCCGCCATCACCGTGCCTGACTCGAGCAGCCGAGCAGTGAAGTTCTGATCATCGCGGTGCAGATCGAAGTCGATGTCGTGCGCCGCGGAGAGTCGGGCGAGCGGCGCGAGGAACCAGGTCGCCATGGAGTCGGCGTTCACCGCGAGCGGGACGGTCGTGCGCCCGGTCCCCGCCCCGTCGTCCAGCCCCACGCCGGCGAGCGCGTCGTGCTCGAGCAGAGTGATCTGGCGCGCGAGACGAACGACGGCTTCCCCCGCCTCGGTGAGCGTCGCGGGTTTCGTGCGCACCACGAGGATGCGGCCGAGTTGCTGCTCGAGCGTCTTGAGACGCTGGCTCACGGCGGAGGGCGTGATCCGCAGTCGCCGGGATGCCGCGTCGAGCGTCCCTTCGTCGGCGACAGCGGCGACGGTGGCGGCCAGTTCGGGGTCGATCCTCACATTAGCGATGCTAACGCTTCGGTAGGAATCCTCGCTGGTGCTGTTGGTCACTGATTCCTACCCTGGAATCATGCTCTCCGTCCTCGCCGGCCTCGGCCTCGGCCTCTCACTGATCGTCGCCATCGGCGCCCAGAACGTCTTCGTGCTGCGCCAGGGCATCCGGCGGGAGCACGTGCTGGCCGTGGTCGTGATCTGTGCGGTGTCCGATGCGGTCCTGATCATCGCCGGCGTGGCAGGACTCGGCTTCGTCATCGCGGCCGCTCCCTGGCTGGTCGTCGTCGCCCGCTGGGCGGGAGCGCTCTTCCTCCTGACGTACGGTGTGCTGGCCGCCCGCCGCGCCTGGCGCGGTGGCGACGCGGGGCTCGAGACAGCGGATGCCGCGGGGCCATCAGCATCCGTTTCCGCCGATGCGTCATCCGGCGGAAAGACATCGACGATCACCCGCACCCGGCTCGCGCCGGTGGTCCTCACGGTCCTCGCGCTCACCTGGCTGAACCCGCACGTCTACCTCGACACGGTCCTGATGCTCGGCTCGATCGCCGCCACACACGGAGAGGATCGCTGGCTCTTCGCTGCCGGAGCCGTCGCCGCCAGCTTCCTGTGGTTCACGGCGCTAGGCTTCGGCGCCCGCTATCTCGGGCGCTGGTTGCGCACGCCGCTCTCCTGGCGGATCCTCGACGCGGTGATCGCCGTCGTGATGATCACGATCGCGGTGAGCCTCGTACTCCCGGTCCTGGGTGGCTGACGGGACGCTGGCCGGCTCCGGTCACGCCCCGTCGAGCGGGCGCATGATGCGGGTCAGGAAACGCTGCGTGCGCTCGTGCTGCGGAGCGGTGAACAGCTGAGCCGGCGCTCCCTGCTCTACGACGACGCCGTCGTCCATGAAGAGCACGTGATCCGCGGCCTCGCGAGCGAAGCTCAGCTCGTGCGTGACCACGGCCATCGTCCACCCCTCGTCGGCGAGCTCCTTGATGACGACGAGCACATCCCCGACGAGTTCGGGGTCGAGGGCGCTCGTCGGCTCGTCGAAAAGCAGCAGGTCGGGCCTCAGCGCAAGCGCCCGGACGATGCCGACGCGCTGCTGCTGCCCGCCGGACAGCTGGTGCGGCCGAGCATCCGCCTTGTCGCTCAGTCCGACGCGATCCAGCAGCACGAGCGCCTCGGCGACGACCTCGTCCTTCGGACGCCCCTGCACGCGCCACGGACCTTCGATGACGTTCTGGAGCACGCTGAAGTGCGGGAACAGGTTGTGGTGCTGGAACACCATCGCCGATCGGTCGCGCAGGGCGAGGCGCTGCCGCTTGGCGTCGCGGGCGCTGACGCCCGAGGCGCCGAAGTCGACATCAGGACCGCCGTCGACCGTGATCGTGCCGGCATCCGGCGTCTCGAGTCCGTTGAGCGCGCGCAGCACGGTCGTCTTGCCGGAGCCGCTCGGCCCGATGAGCACGACGACCTCGCCGCGGTGCAGCGTCAGGTCGATGCCGCGAAGCACTTCGTGGGATCCGAAGCTCTTGCGGATTCCTCGAGCGGTGAGCAGCGGCTCCGCGGTCGACGCGGATAGGGGGTCAGTGAGCGACATGGCGGTCGAGCCTCCTCTCCAGCGCACTCTGCCCGAAGGAGAGCACGAGGCACAGCACCCAATAGACCAGCGCCGCAGCGAGATACAGCACCATGAACTCCAGCGTCGCCGACGCGATCTGCTGCGCCACCTTGAACAGCTCGGTGACCAGGATCAGCGAAGCGAGCGAGGTGTCTTTCACCAGCGAGATGAACGTGTTCGACAACGGCGGCACCGAGACCCTGGCCGCCTGCGGCAGGATGACACGCGCGAGCGTGTGGGTGCGGTTCATGCCGACCGTGTATGCCGCCTCCCACTGCCCCTTCGGGACGGAGAGGATGGCTGCACGCACCACCTCGGCGCCGTAACCGCCGACGTTGAGCGAGAGGGCGATGATCGCGCTCGGCCACGGGTCGATCCGGAGCCCGATCGACCCGAGGCCGTAGAAGATCACGAACAGCTGCACGATCATCGGCGTCCCCCGGATCACCGAGATGTAGAACCGCGCGACGCCCGACACGATCGGATTGACCGAGATGCGCATCAGAGCGATGCCGATCGCGATCACGAGTCCCAGCGTGAAAGATGCCAGCGCCAGCGGCACCGTCGCCGTCACTCCCGCCAGGGCGATCGGCCCGAGCGAGTCGAGGAACAGCTGCCAGGGAGACTCCATGGGTTACTGAGTGACGTCTTCGCCGAAGTACTTCTCGCTGATCTCCGCCAGGGTGCCGTCGGCGCGCAGCTCTTCGAGCGCGGCATCCACGGCCTCGACGAGGCTCTCCTTGTCCTTCGTGAAGACGAAGGCCTGCTCCCCCGCCTCGTCGGTCTCTGCGGCGATCTTCAGCCCCGAGGGGCTGTTCGTCGTCTCGAAGTCGAGGAAGGTCAGCTTGTCGTTGATGGTCGCGTCCACGCGGCCCTGGCGCAGCAGCTCGACGGCCTGGGCCCATCCCTCGACACCTTCGACGGTCGCGCCGGACTCGGTGGCGAGCTCGTACCAGTTGCTGGTGAGCGACTGTGCGGTCGTCTTGCCTTCGAGATCGGCGAAGGAAGAGATCGAGTCGTCATCCTCCGCGACGACGATCACGCCGGGAGACACCGTGTACGCCTCGCTGAAGAGGTACTTCGCGGTGCGGTCGTCGTTGATCGTGACCTGGTTCGCGATGACGTCGAAACGGCCCGAGTCGAGTCCGGCGAAGATCGCATCCCACTGCGTCTCCTCGAATTTCACCTCGAGGTCGAGCTTCTCGGCGACGGCCTCGATGATCTCGACGTCGTAACCGGTCAGGTCACCGGCGCCGTTGTCGCCGTGGAAGCTGAAGGGGCGGTACGTGCCCTCCGTCGCGACCGTCAGCGTGCCGTCCTGCACGAGACCGAGTTCGGATGCCGAGCCGCCGTTCTCCCCCGCACCGGACTCCTCCGGTGCGCTCGAGCCGCTGCAGGCGGTGAGTGCTGCGGCGGTGAGAACGAGTGCCGCGGCGGCGATGAGGCGACGAGACATGGAGACCCTCCTGGGGTGCGGTGTGCGCAGTGCTGTGGCGCGGTGATGGAACCCATCCACAGTACGCGCCGATGCGGCCGCGCACCGCATCCGATGTCCCCGGATTGCGGAGGGCGTGAACGCAGAAACGCCCCCGCGAGGCGGGGGCGTTTCTCCTTACCGGATCGCTGCCCTTCGGCAGGCTCAGGAACCGCGGCGAAGCGTCAGATGGCGTTGACGTCCAGCGGGATGCCGGGGCCGAACGTGGTCGACACCGCACCCTTCTGGATGTAGCGACCCTTCGAGCTCGACGGCTTGAGGCGCACGATCTCCTCGAGAGCTGCGCCGATGTTCTCGTCCAGCTGCTCGGCCGTGAAGGAGGCCTTGCCGACGACGAAGTGCACGTTGGCGTGCTTGTCGACGCGGAACTCGATCTTTCCGCCCTTGATCTCCTCGACGGCCTTGGCCGCGTTCGGGGTCACGGTGCCGGTCTTCGGGTTCGGCATCAGGCCACGCGGACCCAGCACCTTTCCGAGACGACCGACCTGGCCCATGAGCTCCGGGGTGGAGACCGCGGCGTCGAAGTTGGTCCAGCCGTCGGCGACCTTCTGGATGAGCTCGGCGCCACCGACCTCGTCGGCACCCGCGGCGATCGCGGCCTCAGCGGCCGGACCCGTCGCGAACACGATGACGCGAGCGGTCTTGCCGGTGCCGTGCGGGAGGATGACGGTGCCGCGCACCATCTGGTCCGCCTTGCGGGGGTCGACGGCGAGCTTCAGCGCGACCTCGACGGTCGAGTCGAACTTCGCGGAGCCGGTCTCCTTCGCGAGGGCGACAGCCTCGGTCGGGGTGTAGAAACGGTCTGCCTCGATCTTCTCGGCGGCAGCGTTGTAAGCCTTGGACTTAGCCATGATTATTCTCCTCAGCCCTCGACCGTGATGCCCATGGAACGGGCGGTGCCCGCGATGATCTTCGAGGCGGCCTCGATGTCGTTCGCGTTCAGGTCGGACTGCTTGGTCTCCGCGATCTCGCGAACCTGAGCCTTGGTGATCTTCGCCACCTTGACGGTGTGCGGGGTCGCGGAGCCCTTGGGGATTCCGGCGGCCTTCTTGATGAGCTCCGCCGCGGGCGGGGTCTTCAGGATGAACGTGAAGCTGCGGTCCTCGTAGACGGTGATCTCGACGGGGATGACGTTGCCGCGCTGCGACTCGGTCGCGGCGTTGTACGCCTTGCAGAACTCCATGATGTTGACGCCATGCTGACCGAGCGCGGGGCCGATCGGCGGCGCCGGGTTGGCTGCACCTGCCTTGATCTGAAGCTTGATCAGGCCGGTCACCTTCTTCTTCGGTGCCATTCTCTTTCCTTTCATCGAATCGGATGCCGGAGCGATCCGTTTCTCCCGCGAACCCGGCATCTCCGGGCTGCGGTCGTCTGCGCACTTTCGTTGCGGTTCCTGAGCCTGTCGAAGGGCAGGACCCAAACGGGTGTCGCACAAACCACACAAGTCTACCTGATGAGCGGGAGAGACACTGACCCGGCCCGTTCTGGACGGGCCACCCCCTTTTGCACGTTCGCAAAGGGGCGGGTCGCGCGCGGAGGGGCCTGTCGCGCGAGCAACACCTCAGGACGAAGGGCGGTCCTGATACAGGGATGCCAACCGCTCGCCGAGCGCGCGAAGCGCGACTCGCACCTCGGCCGGTTCCACGACCTCTGCGACACCGGTCCACCCGGCCAGCTGTTCGGCCAGTGCGTCGACGCGATGAGCGCTGACTTCGATCCGCACGCGTCCGGCAGTGTCCGGCAGACCTTCGAGCACCTTGGACTGCGCTCCGAAGCGGTCACTGAGTGCTTTCACCGCCCACGGTTCGACGTGAACGACCGCTCGAACCGCACCTCGGAAGCTCTCGACCCGCTCGACCATCTCCGTCCAGGCCGAAGCCCGGTCGAACCCGACTGGCGGTGCCCCTCGCAGTTTCAGCACCTGGAGCTCCGCGATCCGGTCGGCGCGATATGTCCGGAGCAGCCTCTCGTCGGCGGCATCCGTCCCCTCCGCCACCGGCGCGGCGATCAGGTACCACCGCGGTCCTCGGCTGCCGACCACCAGCGGCACGACCTCCGTGTCGCGCCGACCGGACGACCCGTCGTACTGCAGCGCGACCCGCAGGGATCCGGCGATCGCCCGCTGCAGCTCCGCCACGACCGCGGGCGGCTCGTCGCCCTCGGTGATCCCCCAGGGTGCGTCGCGCACGGTCGCGGCGGCCACCCGCTGTGCGCCCTCGCGGAAGGGTTCCGGGACTGCTCTGACGAGTTTGCGCATCGCGGCGATCCGCTCGGGCGTCGCCGCGCCGCTCTGCGTGAGGGCCACGAGCAGCGAGCTGACCTCGCCCTGAGTGAGCCCGGTCAGGTCGGTGCGCGCCCCGCCGATCAGACGCCAGCCGCCGCCTCTCCCGCGGGTCGGATAGATCGGCACGCCCGACATCGCGAGCGCCTCGAGGTCGCGCCGTGCGGTCGGGACGGAGACCTCGAGTTCGGCAGCGAGCTCGGATGCCGTGATCTGCGGCCTGCCCTGAAGGAGGAGCAGTGCCTGGATGAGGCGATCTGCGCGGATGTCGAACCTCATTTCTGAAGTGATCAATTGATGATCACTTCACCCGAGAGCATAGAAGTAACAACCACTCAGAAGAAGGAGAATCCCATGTTCCGTGGTCTTGCAAACCTCAACCTGGTCGCCGACGACATGACGGCCGCCGTCGACTGGTACGCGCAGGTCTTCGACTCCGCCCCCTACTTCGTCCGCCCCGAGCAGGGCCCCGTGCAGTATGCGGAATGGCGCTTCGGAGACGACGAGGACGAGTTCGCGCTGATGGACGCGCGCTTCCGTCCGGCACTCGCACGGCCGGGCGGCGCGTTGATGAACATTCACGTCGACGACGTGCAGGCGACGTTCGACCGCCTCATCGAACTCGGTGCCACAGCGTTCGACCCGGTGACGCAGCGCGGTGAGGGCTGGTGGTCGGCATCGGTCAGCGACCCGTTCGGCAATCTGCTCGGCCTGATCCAGAGCCCGCACTGGGCGGCGCTTCACGCCTGACGGCCTGCATCCTGCACTCACTCGACCGGCCGACCCGGCCCCTTCGGCTCGAGCCGCCCCTTTGTGAACGTTCGTAAAGGGGCGGGTCGCACACAAAGGGGCCGCTCGATAGAGCTCGAAACGCGAGAACGCCCCACCGGACGAACCGGCGGGGCGTTCTCGTATGTCTGAGGGTCAGACCATCTTGGTGACCTGGTCGAACGACAGCTCGACCGGGGTCTCACGCTCGAAGAGCGAGACGAGGACCGTGAGCTTGCCGCTCTCCGGCTTGATCTCGCTGATCGAACCGGGAAGACCCGCGAACGAGCCCTCCTTGATCGTGATGGTCTCGCCGACCTCGAAGTCGACCTCGGCCGGCAGCGGACGAGCGACGGCAAGGCCGCCCTTCGACGCGATGTTCTTGGCGGTCGGGACGTCCTTGACCTCGACGAGGGACTTCAGCATGTTGAAGGCCTCTTCGAAGCGCAGCGGCGTCGGGTTGTGAGCGTTGCCCACGAAACCGGTGACACCCGGGGTGTGACGCACGACCGACCAGGTGTCTTCCGTGAGTTCCATGCGCACGAGCACATAGCCCGGGATGCGCACGCGGGTGACCATCTTGCGCTGGCCGTTCTTGATCTCGACCACGTCCTCCATCGGGACCTCGATCTGGTAGATCTCGTCCTCGACCTCGAGCGTCGACTTGCGCTGCTCGATGTTGGCCTTCACCTTGCGCTCGAATCCGGCGTAGGAGTGGATGACGTACCACTTGCCCGGGAGCATGCGGAGGTCCATGCGGAAGGCCTCGTACGGGTCTTCCTCGGCGTCCTCATCCTCGGCATCCTCGTCGTCATCGGATGCGTCGTCGTCGGATGCGACATCGTCGGCCGCTTCAGCCTCGACGACTGCTGCGACGGGGTCATCGGAGTCGTCGACCGCCGGACGGTCTTCTTCGCCGTTGACGTCAGGACCGTCATAGGGGGTGACCTCGTCGGCCGCAGCAGCTTTCTGCTCAGCGGTCTCCTCAGCCACGGAATCGTTGAGGACCTCTGCGGCAGCCTCTGTCTCAGCCGCTTCGTCCAGGTTGAGAGCGTCGTTCACGATCGCGTCTGCCTCCGGGTCGTCGATGTCGATGTCGATGTCTTCCACGACGCCATCTTCTGCATCCTCGTCTTCGACGTGGACGGCGACGTGCTCGGCTGAGGTGACCGAGAGCTCCTCTGCGGCGAGGACGTTGCCCTCCTGGGCCTCGTCCTCCTCGCTGGACTGCTCTGCGGCGGTCGCCCAGTCGGCGTCGTCGGAATATCGTTCAGACACGTTGCTTCTTCTCCATAGCTGCGGCCGGAGCCGCGGGCGTCATCAGTCGGGGATTCCGAATACCCAGTGCGTCACGTAGGCGAAGAACGTGTCCAAGCCGTAGACGATGCCCATGACGATCAGAACGAAGACGAGCACCACACCGGTGAACTTGAACAGCTCCTTGCGAGTCGGCGTGACGACCTTGCGCAGTTCGGAGATGACCTGTCGGATGAACAGGGCGATACCCCCGAAGAAGCCGAGCTTCTTCTCACGCGTACCGCCGGCCGCGACCAGCTCGCCGCGAGGGTCTTCCTGATCCATCCTGAATGTACCTTTCGTGTGTCAGCGTTGCGCTGACGCGCAGGGCGGACAGGAATCGAACCTGCAACCTGCGGTTTTGGAGACCGCTGCTCTGCCAATTGAGCTACCGCCCTAGAGGCCTGAAGGCCTCGGGGTGTTCTCCCCACTCTGCCACCGGAACCGAAGTCGAGGACCCCAGGCACGGCGAAAGAATGCAGACAACAACTGCTGATCCAGCATACGGCATGCTCCCGACGAAGCCGAACCGGCGGACCGGATGCCGTGCGCCGGGCGCGTCGGCCCCACCTCTGAGCCGCGCGCCATGCGGGTCAGAACAGCTGTCGCCAGTTGGCCTTCGCGAGATCGAGGAGCTCGTCGCCGCGGCCCGACATGACCGTGCGGATCGCGTACAGGGCGAAGCCCTTCACCTGCGCGGCCTCGATCGCCGGTGGCATCGACAACTCCTGCCGCTCGGTCACGACATCGAGCAGAGCAGGGCCGTCATGGTCGAGCACCTCTCGGACGGCATCCGGAAGATCCTCGCTGCGCTCCACGCGGCGCGCGAAGATGCCCATCGCCTCGGCGATCGCGGCGAAGCTCGGATTCTCCAGGCCCGTGCCGTACGTGACGAACCCCGCCGCCTTCATCTCCAGTTCGACGAAGTTGAGCGAGGCGTTGTTCACGACGATCGTCTTCACCGGCAGCTTGTTCTGGGTGAGTGTGAGCAGCTCGCCCAGCATCATCGAGAGCCCGCCGTCGCCGGCGAGCGCGACGACCTGGCGGTGCGGATGCGCCACCTGCGCGCCGATGCCGTGCAGCAGCGCGTTCGCCATCGAGCCATGGGTGAACGATCCGATGAGACGGCGGTCCTTCGTCATCGTCAGGTAGCGGGCCGCCCACACCGTGGGCGAGCCGACATCGGCCGTGAAGATCGCGTCATCCGTCGCGTACTCGTCGAGGAGCCGGGCCAGGTACTGCGGATGGATCGGCCGCTTGCCCTTGGCGGGAACGGCGAGCTCGTCGAGCTTCGCCCGCGTCTTCCGGTAGTGGGCGGTGGCGTCGTCGAGGTGGCCGCGGTCGTCGCGCATGGCGAGCCGCGGCAGCAGTGCCTCGGCGGTGGCGCGCACGTCGCCGACGAGTCCCAGATCGAGCGGATGCCGCTTGCCGAGCTGTGAACCGCGGATGTCGACCTGGATCGTCGTCGCGTCCTCCGGGTAGAACTGCTCGTAGGGGAAGTCGCTGCCCAGCACGAGGAGCGCATCGGCCGACTCCATGGCGCGGTATCCCGA
>JAESFY010000125.1_pt1 | contig 38736 bp, 37 predicted proteins | sample 9266201 | NCBI WGS metagenome assembly JAESFY01 (sample SAMN14515071, study PRJNA621656) | algae metagenome | isolation source: Nodosilinea sp. WJT8-NPBG4 and co-occurring heterotrophs from soil, lower... | place: USA: Pinto Basin, Colorado Desert, California | collected 2006-05-27 | reverse complement strand
GACCCACGGTCACCGCCACCGCCTCCTCGTCATCGAGCAGGAGCGGCGGCAGCTTGCCGCCCGCGCCGAGTCGGTATCCGCCGACGGCGCCTCGCGTGGCGTCGACCGGATAGCCGAGCTCACGCAGCCGATCGACGTCGTGCCGGATCGTGCGAGCCGAGACTCCGAGCCGCTCGGCGAGGTCGCGTCCGGAGCGCTCGGGACCGGTCTGCAGCAATGACAGGAGAGCCAACAGGCGGGCGGTGGGATCGGCCATGAAAACTCCCTTGAAGAGATCGTTTTATTAGGAACTTATCCTACCTAATGGACTCGTATCGTCGGGGACATGAACAACACATCCGCTCCCCTCAGCACCCGCCCCTTCACCGTCTCGGTCTCAGCCGCCGAGGTCGCCGATCTTCAGGATCGCCTCGCCCGCACCCGTCTTCCGCAGCCGTCGCCGACGGATGACTGGGACGCCGGCACTCCGAACTCCTACCTGCGCGAGGCCATCGAGGCGTGGCGCTCGTTCGACTGGGCTGCGGCGCAGGACCGCATCAACGCCGTGCCGCACTTCACGACCGAGATCGACGGGCAGACCATCCACTTCATCCACGTCCGCTCCGCCCACGAGGGCGCGACGCCGCTGATCCTCGCGCACACCTACCCCGGCTCGTCCGTCGACTATCTCGACGTGATCGACCGTCTCGTCGATCCGGTGGCCCACGGCGGCCGGGCGGAGGACGCGTTCGACGTCGTGATCCCGGATGCTCCGGGCTACGGGTTCTCGCAGCCCCTCGCGTCAGCCGGCTGGACGGTCGGCAAGGTGGCCTCCGCGTACGACCAGCTGATGCGGGGTCTCGGCTACGACAGCTACGGCATCCACGGGTCCGACAACGGCGCGATGGTCGCTCGCGAACTCGGACTCATGAACCCCGAAGGGTTCCTGGGCCTGCACGTGCTGCAGCTGTTCTCGTTCCCCTCCGGCGACCCGTCCGAGTTCGAGCGGCTGGAGCCGCAGGACTACGCCGGCCTCGAGCACATGCAGTGGTTCCAATCGGTCGGCGGCTACAACACGATGAACTCGTCGCGACCGCAGACGGTGTCGGTCGGGATCAGCGACTCACCGATCGGGCTGCTGGCGTACAGCGAGTTGTTCAACTCGTTCGGCAACGGCACCTCGCTCGTGACGCTCGAGCAGATCCTGCTCGAGGTCAGCGTGAACTGGTTCGCGAACGCGGCATCCGGCATGAGCCGCAGCTACCTGGAGAACGCGCGGGCGGATGCCGGGGAGGGCGAGGATGCGGCGCCGCAGGTCAATGCGGCGCCCACCGGGGTCGCCGTGTTCAAGGACGACTTCCAGACGATCAGGGTGTTCGCCGAACGCGACAACTCGAACATCGTGCACTGGAGCCGGTTCGACGAGGGCGGGCACTTCGCCGCTCTGGAACGTCCGGACCTCGTCGCCGCCGACATCCGCACCTTCTTCGCCGGGCTGCGCTAGCCCCCGCCGGCCGGCCCCTCTGTGATCGAACCGGCCCCCTGCGAACGTTCGCAAGGGGCCGGTTCGCGCGTAGAGGGGCCGGTCGGCAGGGCAGGGCAGGTCACCCCGTGATGGTGAGCTCCATCGTGGAACTGCCGCCGGCCTCGGCCCAGGCGAGGGAGCGTTCCAGGATGCCGCGGAGCACGTCGAGGTCGATCTGCTCGAGGTCCTTGATGTACACGCAGCTCGCGCCGGTGGTGTGCGGGCCGAGCTGGGCGAGCTCGTCGGCGTGGGCGGCCGTGCCATCGAGCAGGTAGATCGTGGTCGACGCCTTGCGCGGGGCGAAGGCGAGGAGGCCGGTGTCGCCTTCGGTCCCGGTCGGATACCGGTAGTGGCACGAGCCGAAGCCGATGATCGTGCCCCAGGTCACGGGCTCGCGGCCGGAGATCTCCTGCATGAGGGCGGTCAGAGTCTCGGCGTCGCGTCGTCGTACCGCAGGGGAGGACCGGGCGATGAGACCCGCGATGTCTCTGCCCGTCGGTTCCATGTCAGGCCTTCGCTACCTTCGCAGCAACCTTCATCGCCTTCTTGTGCTCCCGCACCTTCGTCAGGGATTCGGGCGAGACGATGTCGGCGACGCTGCGGAACGAGCCCTCGTCGCCGTAGGCGCCCGCAGCCTCACGCCAGCCGGCGCCGGTGAACCCGTACTGCTTGCCGAGCAGCGCGAGGAAGATCTTCGCCTTCTGCTCACCGAAACCGGGGAGCGTCTTGAGCCGCTTCAGCACCTCGGGCCCGTCCGGCTGGGTCCCTGAGCCTGTCGAAGGGTGCGTCCAGATGCCCGCGGCGTCGCCATCCCAGTCGTCGACGAGGGTCTGGCACAGCGTCTGCACGCGAGCGGCCATCGATCCGGGAAAGCGATGCACCGCCGGAGTCTGCCGGAATGCCTCGAGGAACTCGTCGGGTGCCATACCGGCGATCGAGGCGGCATCCGTTGCTCCCGTGCGCTGCGCGATCTTGAGCGGACCGGTGAACGCGGTCTCCATCGGGATCTGCTGGTCCAGCAGCATCCCGACCAGCAATGCCAGCGGGTTCTCGGTCAGCAGCTCGTCGGCGGCGGTGTCTCCGGTGATGTGAAGGGCCATGCCTCCAGTCTCCCACCGCAGGAGTGGCTAGGCGATCGACGACTCCGGGCGATCTTCTGTCGCCTCGGCCGCGGGGACGATGCCGTAGAGCGTGCCCAGGGCCGCGGCGAACTCGTCCGCACGACCGGATGCCGCGAGCTCGTGCGCGCGCGTCGTCGGCGTGTGCAGCAGCACTCCGGTGAGGTGGCGGAGCGCCTGCTCGATGCGGCCGTCTTCGTCGCCGCGTGCGCGAGCGCGCGAGATCTCGGATTCGAGCAGCGAGAAGATGTGCGTGCGGAGGGCGACCACCGACGGGGTGACGCTCTGGCGGGCGCCGACCACGTGGAACGTATCGGCGGCTTCGCGGACGACGCTGCGCGCGGCATCCGTCGCCTGCAGTTCTTCGAGCGGGGCGTGCAAGCGGATCGTCTCGAGGTCGAGCAGCGCCACGCCGTCGAGCGCGCCGACGGCAGGGTCGACGTTGCGCGGCATGCCGAGGTCGACGACGAGCTGCTGGCCGTGAGACCCTGCGCCGGTCGACGGGACCGGGCACCCGGCGGCGGCGATGCCGACCGGATGCTGCAGGTGCTCCGGGCCGAGCACGGGTTCGGTCGCGCTCGTGCAGGTGATGAGCAGGCTCGAGTGGCCGGCCGTGCGGGCGTAGTCGGCGGCTGCGACCGGTCGGATGCCGTGCTTCGCGGCGAACCCCTCGGCGCGGCCGGACGGCGAGTACACCGAGATGTCGACGGCGCCCCGCTCGCGGAGGGTGGCGAGGGTGACGGCGGCATAGGCACCGGTGCCGACGAGCAGCACGCGTTCGGCGGACCAGTCGGCGATGCGGCTGTCGGCGAGCTCGAGTGCGAGGCGCACGAGCGAGCGGCCGGCACGGCCGAGAGCTGTGACGTTCTTGACCTTGCGCTGCGCCTGGCTCGCGCGCTGGAAGAGCCGTTCGAGTTCGGGGGAGGTGGTGCCGTCCTTGCGGGCGGACTTCAACGCGCGGCGCACCTGGCCCGCGATCTCGCCCTCGCCGGAGACGACCGATTCCAGGCCGGATGCCACGGAGAAGAGGTGCTCGGGGACCCGCCGCCCGGTGTGCACGGTGTAGGCGCCGTCGAACTCAGCGGCGGAGACACCGGTCGTGGCCTCGACGGCTTCGAGCACTGCTTCGACGCCGATCGCGCCGGCCGCGGTGACGGGTTCATCCATCTCCACGTACGCCTCGAAACGGTTGCAGGTCGCGAGAACCACCGCACCCTGCACGCACGGCGTCAGGTCCACGATCGTGGAAGCGACGTCGTCGGGGGTGCGGCTCAGGCGTTCGAGCATCTCGAAGGGGGCGGTCTTGTGACTCGCCGTCACACACAGCAGCACCCCTCGATTCTACCCGAGCGCGCGACCGGGGGTCTCCGCGGACTCATAACGACCGAATGGGAGGATGGAGGCATGGCCCTCTCCGACGCTCCGCTGCTGCGCGCCCTCGCCGGCTCCCGCCCCGAACACGCCCCGGTGTGGTTCATGCGCCAGGCCGGCAGGTCGCTACCCGAGTACCGCGAGCTGCGCGTCGGGACCCGGATGCTGGACGCCTGCCTCACCCCCGACCTCGCAGCCGAGATCACTCTGCAGCCGGTGCGCCGGCATGGCGTCGACGCCGCGGTCTTCTTCAGCGACATCGTCATCCCGCTCCGCCTCGCCGGCGTCGACGTCGAGATCGAGCCCGGCCGCGGGCCGGTGTTCGCGAACCCGGTGCGCACGGCATCCGATGTCGACCGGATCACGGCCATCGACCCGGATTCCCTCGACGGCACGGCCATCGCCGAGGCGGTCCGCCTCGTCACCGCCGAGCTCGGCGACACGCCCCTGATCGGCTTCGCCGGTGCGCCCTTCACCCTCGCGGCGTACCTCGTCGAGGGCGGCCCGTCGAAGGAGCACCTCCGTGCGCGGGCCATGATGCACGCCGATCCCGCGTCGTGGAACCGGCTCGCCGGCTGGCTCGCCCGCGTGTCGCGACGGTTCCTCGAGACGCAGCGCGACGCCGGAGCATCCGTCGTGCAGCTGTTCGACAGCTGGGCCGGCTCGCTGAACCCTGCCGACTACCGCGCGTTCGTCGCCCCGCACTCGCACGCGGCGCTCGAGGGCATCGGCATCCCGACCATCCATTTCGGTGTCGGCACCGGGCCGTTCCTCGCCGACATGCGCCTCGACGGCGTGGCCGACGGCGTGGGAGTCGACTGGCGTCAGCCGCTCGACGAGGCCGCCGCCATCCTCGGGCCGGACGTCACGGTTCAGGGCAACATCGACCCCGCGCTGCTCTCCGCCCCCTGGCCGGTGCTGGAGGCGCACGTGCGGGACGTGCTCGAGCGCGGCCGCTCCGCGCGCGCGCACATCCTCAACCTCGGCCACGGCGTTCCGCCGGAGACCGATCCCGATCAGCTCACGCGCATCGTCGAGCTCGTGCACTCATGACCGTCGACTCCTCCCGCGATCCCGCCGCCCTCGCCGCACGTGCTGCTGACACGCACGTCGTCGTCATCGGCGGAGGCATCGGCGGCCTCATCGCCGCCCGCGAGTGCGCGAAGGTCGGCATGCGGGTCACCCTGCTCGAGGAGGCGGATGCCGTCGGCGGCGCGATCCGTCGCGCCGACCTCGCCGGGGTCATGGTCGATGCCGGGGCCGAGAGCTTCGCGACCAGGGGCGGACACGTGCGCGCCCTGCTCGCGGAACTCCGCCTGGAAGACCGCATCGTGGCACCCGAAGCGGGCAGCGCCTGGCTGGCCGGGATCCCCGGGGTCGGAGCGGCACCTCTCCCGGTCGGCGGCATCCTCGGCATCCCCGCGAATCCGTTCCAGGACGATGTGCGCCGTGTCATCGGGTGGTCGGGTGCGTGGCGCGCCTACCTCGACCGGGTGCGTCCGCCGCTGACGATCGGGCACCAGCTGAGCCTCGGGAAGCTCGTCGCATCGCGAATGGGAGCGAAGGTGCGCGACCGCCTCGTCGCTCCGGTGACGACGGGCGTGTACTCCGCCTCGCCCGACGACGTCGACGTGGATGTCGCCGCGCCCGGGCTCAATGCCGCGCTCACCCGCGTGGGGTCGCTCTCGGGAGCCGTGGAAGCGCTTCGCGACGCGGCCCAGAGCGCTGCGAAAGCTCCGGAGGCTGCGAGGGCCCCGGGTGCCGCAGTAGAGGGCCTCACCGGCGGGATGAGTGTTCTCGTGGACGCGCTCGTCGAGGATCTGCGACGACTGGGTGCCGAGGTGCGCACCGGAGTGCGCGTGCAGCACGTCGAGAGATCCGGCGCGGCCTGGGCCATCGGTGTCGAGCCCGAACAGGATGCCGGCATGGAGGCCGACCCGGACACCGAGCCGGATGCATCCGCCCCGATCGCGGCCGACGCGGTCATCGTCGCGACGGGGGAGACGGCCGCCCGCGCTCTGCTCACCGCCGCAGTGCCCGCCCTCGAAGACGCCGGACCGGCATCCGCACCGGAGATCGAGGTCGTGACGTTGCTGCTCGATGCCTCCGCCCTCGATGCGGCTCCCCGCGGGACCGGCGTGCTCACGGTGCCCGGCAGTCACACGGCGAAGGCGCTCACCCATTCGTCGGCCAAGTGGGGCTGGGTGCGCGAGGCGGCCGGGGGTCGTCACATCGTGCGGGTCTCCTTCGGGGCCCAGGGCGAGCCGGCGGCGACCACGGATCTGGACGACGCGACAGCCGCGGACCTCGCTCGTCGAGAGGCGTCCGCCCTGCTCGGTGTCCCGCTCCCGGCCGCCACACTGCTCGCCGCCCATCGTGCCCACTACGTGCAGTCGCAGCCGGCCTCGATCATCGGCGCTGGCGAACGACGGGCAGCGGCACGCGCCGCGGTGCAGGCGATACCGGGTCTCGCGGTCGTCGGCGCGTGGCTCGCCGGGACGGGCCTCGCGCAGGTGATCCCGGACGCGAAGGATGAGTCCGATCGCCTGCGGCGGGCCCTGTTATGGGAGTGACGAACCGCCATGTGTCAACCCCTGGGCGGTCTAGATGCCGAAATCGGCATACGGGGTTACGCTGAGTACCTGATCAGGGGGCGTGAAGCCTGCGGTCGGGTGCCCAATCTGGGCGAAGCAAGCCGGAACAACGTGAGGAGACCCCATGAAGGGGAAGATCGGACTCGTCGTAGGACTCGGCGTCGGTTACGTACTGGGCACTCGTGCCGGGCGTGAGCGCTACGAACAGATCAAGACGCAGTGGCAGAAGGTCTACAACATGGACCCGGTGCAGGAGCATGTCGACAAGGTCAAGGACTTCGTCGGCGACAAGGCTGCGGCCGTTCCCGGCGCGCTGTGGACGGGCGCAGTGAAGGTCGTCAACTCCGTCAAGGGCAACGGCACCCCCGGGCAGAAGCTCGACTCCGTGATCGCCTCGGGCAAGGAGGCCGTGGAAGAGGTCTCCGACGCGGCAGAGGACGCCGTCGACGAGGTGAAGGCGAAGACCGCCTCTGGCTCGAACGCGTCCTCGAACGCGTCCTCGACCGGTGCTTCGAACGGTGCGAAGAAGCCGACTCCGAAGAACACCGGCGCCTGAGATGCTCCGCGGATACCGAGATCGCGCCGATGACAGTCTGCTGACGCTGCTCGGCGATCTGCCCGAACTCGTCACGAACCTCGTCAAGGCCGAGATCGATTCGGCCAAGGCGTGGATCTCGAAGACCTCGAAGGACGCGGGGATCGGTTCCGTCTGGTTCCTGATCGCGCTCTTCTTCCTGTTCTGGGCGGTGCCGGTGATCCTGGTGTTCGCGATCGCCGGGCTCTCCTCGTGGTGGCCCGTCTGGCTCTCGGCGCTCGCGGTGCTCGGCATCCTGATCATCGCCGTCCTGCTGTTCGCGCTGCTCGGCATCCTGAAGTTCCGCAAGGTCCTCCGCCGTCAGAATCCTGCACAGGCTGTGGCCGAAGACATCCGAATCGTGAAGGAGGCCGGCGATGACGAATTCTGAGTCGTCCGTCGTGCGCACCGGCGTTCCCTCCGGCTCGGCGGTCGCCGCACGCACCGTCGTACCCGCCGGTATCGTCGACGCTCGTCAGTCCGCGCGCGCCGAGTTGAAGGCAGCACTCGCCGCCATCGAGATCAAAGGCAACATCCCTCGACGCATCGAGAAGGCATCGACGCGCGGCATCGCGCGGGCACGCCACTTCGCCGACCGCAACCCGATCGGCGCGGCTGCAGCCGCGGTCGGCATCGCGGCAGCCGTCGGCGGACTCGTCTGGGTCATCGCTCGCGCCGTTTCTCGCTGACGCCTCGCGACCGCGAGGCGTCAGCGCAGGGGCTCGCGTTCGCGACCCCTCGGCGAAGGGGGCAGACTGGAGACATGTCCGAAGTGCTCGAAGAGAACCCGTCCGGATTCACCCTGTGGGCCGTGTGGCGACGCAATCCCGATGTTGCGGTCACCGAGTCCGACTCGACCGAACTCGAGACGATCGTCTCCTACGTCGAGGACTCGGGCGTCACCGTCCGCGGGTTCTACGATGTCTCCGGTTTGAAGGCCGACGCCGATCTCATGATCTGGTTGCACGGTGAGACCGCCGAGGAACTGCAGAAGGCTCTCCGTCGTCTGCGGCGCACCGAGCTACTGCGTTCGCTGCTCCCGGTGTGGAACGTCATGGGCGTGCACCGCGACGCGGAGTTCAACCGCGCACACGTGCCGGGCTTCCTCCGAGGCGTCGAGCCCAAGGACTGGCTCTGCCTCTACCCCTTCGTGCGCACACCGGAGTGGTACCTCGCGCCGGAGGAGGAGCGGCGCAAGATGCTCGCCGACCACGGACGCAAGGGGGCGGCGTTCAAGGGAGTGATCGCCAACACCGTCGCCGCGTTCGCGCTGGGCGACTATGAGTGGCTGCTGCCGCTCGAGGCCGATGACCTCACCGAACTCGTCGATCTCATGCGCGACCTCCGCTACACCGATGCGCGACTCTACGTGAAGGAGGAGGTGCCCTTCTACACCGGGCGCCGCCTGCGCTTCGACGAGATCGCGGACGTGCTGCAGTAGGCCGCCCGATGAGCATCCCGATCCGGCTGGGTACCCGGCGCAGCGCGCTCGCGCAGGCGCAGTCCGGTCACGTCGCCGCAGCGCTCGAGAAGCTCTCGGGTCGGCCGGTCGAACTGGTCCCGATCACGAGCGAGGGCGACACGAACCGCGCCTCCCTGTCCGAGATCGGGGGACAGGGGATCTTCGCGACGCGGCTGCGAGAGGCGCTGTTCGCGGGGGAGTGCGACTTCCTCGTGCACTCTCTCAAGGACCTCCCGACCGCGATCCCCGAGGGCCTCGTGATCGCGGCCACCCCGAAGCGCGAAGACGCCCGCGATGTGGTGCTCACCCGCCTCGGGACCCCGCTCCATGAACTGCGCTCGGGCAGCACGGTCGGCACGGGATCCCCGCGGCGGATCGCCCAGGTGCATCGGCGCGCGCCGTACGCGCAGGTCGTCGACATCCGCGGCAACGTCGATTCACGGCTCGCTCGCGTCGCCTCCGGAGAGCTGGATGCCGTGATTCTTGCCGCAGCCGGGTTGTCGCGTCTCGGTGCGGACTCGCCGCTTCGCAGGGAGGAGCTCGGTCTCGCCGAGTGGCCCACCGCGCCGGGGCAGGGTTCGCTCGCCGTGGAGACCCGGGCGGATGCTCCAGCAGATCTGCTCGCCGCGCTCGGCGCACTGGATGATCCGGGGACTCGTCTGGCCACCACAGTGGAGCGGGCGATCCTCGAAGGTCTGGATGCCGGATGCCAGGCGCCGATGGCTGCCCACGCCGTGATCGAAAGTTCGTCGATCCGCGTCAGGACGGTCGTGTACGCCTCCGATGGAGGGCGTCGGATCGGGCTCGACGTCACGGAAGACCTGAACGGGGAGTATATTCGTCGGAACGGCAGTGGCAATGGAGCGGATGCTGCCGATGGTGCAGACCCGACGCGCGCAGCACGCGAGCTCGGGTTCACTGTTGCCCGTCGGCTGCTCGATCAAGGGGCGGCTGGACTCGTCTCCCGAGAGCAATCCTCATGACATCCGATACGAAGCAGGACAGACCGCTGGACGGCTGGCGCATCCTCGTGCCCCGCGGCGGGCCGTGGGGCGACGGCGTCGCCGCGAGCCTCCGCGCCCAGGGTGCAGTGCCGGTCGTCGCACCCCTCATCAACTTCGCGCCCACCACCGATCAGGCCGCGCTCGACGTGGCGTTGGAGCAGCTTGCTGCCGGCGCCTTCGACTGGCTGACGATCACCAGCGCGACGACGGTCGATGTGATGTTCGCGCATCGCGCCGTTGTGCCTCGCACGACGCGGATCGCTGCTGTCGGCGAGACCACGGCAGCAGCGCTCCAGGCCGTAGGCTACGAGGTCGCGCTGGTCCCAGAGCAGGACAACTCCGCCGAGGGCATGGCCGAGCAGCTGATCGCTCTCGAGACGGAACCGCGTCGCATCCTGGCCCTTCGGAGTGAGATCGCGAAGCCGGTGCTCAGCATTCTTCTCTCAGATGCCGGGCATGACGTCGCGAGCGTCGTCGCGTATCGCACGGTCGGGGTGCCCGTCACGGAGCGAATCCGCCGTGATGTCGAGAACGGCCGCATCAACGCGATCCTCATCACGAGCGGCTCGGTGGCCGAGCAGGTGCGCGAGCAGTTCCCCGAGATTCCCGACGAGACGCTGCTCGCGGCGATCGGTCCCCGCACGGCTCGCGATGCGGAGAAGGCCGGTCTCCCCGTGTCGGTCGTGGCCGATCGCCAGACCGTGGATGCACTCATCGACGCCGTCTCGCACTTCACGCTTCCGCACGCGGCCGACGAGTTCGCGCCGTGAGCTTCCCGGAGACCCGGCTGAGGCGACTGCGGCAGTCGCCGGCCGTGCGCGGCCTGGTGCGTGAGACGTCGGTGGAGCCGCGTCAGCTCGTACTGCCGTTGTTCATCCGTGAAGGCCTCACCGAGCCGGTCGCCATCGGCTCGATGCCCGGGGTGCAGCAGCACTCGCTCGATTCGCTGCGCGCTGCCGCGGTCGAGGCGGCGGACGCCGGAGTCGGCGGAGTGATGCTGTTCGGCGTTCCCGCGGTGCGCGATGCTCGAGGATCCGGAGCCGATGATCCCTGCGGCATCCTGAATATCGCGACCGAGGCGCTGGCCGCCGAGGTCGGCGATGCCCTGGTCGTGCAGACGGACCTCTGCCTGGACGAGTTCACCGACCACGGTCACTGCGGCGTGCTCGCCGCAGACGGGGCGGTGGATAACGACGCAACCCTCGAGCGGTACGCGGCGATGGCGCTCGCGCAGGCGCGGGCGGGGTCTCAGCTGCTGGGGCTTTCCGGGATGATGGACGGCCAGGTCGCCGTGATCCGCGCGGCGCTGGATGCCGAGGGCTTCACCGACACCCTGCTGCTGGCCTATGCCGCGAAGTACGCGAGCGCGTTCTACGGACCCTTCCGCGAGGCCGTCGACTCGCAGCTCACGGGTGACCGTCGCACGTACCAGCTCGACCCCGGCAATCGTCGCGAGGGCGTGCGCGAGGCCGTCATCGACGAGGCCGAGGGCGCGGACATCGTGATGGTCAAGCCGGCGATGGCGTTCCTCGATGTGCTGCGCGAGGTGCGCGACACCGTCGGCATTCCGGTGTGGGCGTACCAGGTGTCGGGCGAGTACGCGATGATCGAGGCGGCATCCGCGAACGGCTGGATCGATCGTCGGGCGGCCATCCTCGAATCACTTCTCTCCATCCGTCGCGCCGGCGCCGACGCTGTGCTGACCTACTGGGCGACCGAAGCCGCCCACTGGTTGCGCGACTGAGGATCGTCGTATCTCTCGAAGGGCCCTGATGAACGACCGCAATGACGACCTGTTCTCCGCTGCACGCGCGGTGATCCCCGGTGGCGTCAACTCGCCGGTGCGTGCGTACGGGTCAGTCGGTGGGACTCCGCGGTTTCTCGCGTCGGCTTCCGGCGCTCGGGTGACGGATGCCGCGGGTCGCTCCTATGTCGATCTGGTGGCGTCGTGGGGTCCTGCACTGCTGGGGCATGCGCATCCGGAGATCGTCGCGGCTGTGCAGGAGGCCGCCGCGCGCGGACTCTCGTTCGGTGCGCCGACCGAGGGCGAGGTCGAGCTCGCCGCACTGATCGCCGACCGTGTGCGCTTCGGTGAGGCCCGCCCGATCGAGCGGGTGCGGCTCGTCTCGACCGGCACCGAGGCCACGATGACGGCGATCCGGCTCGCTCGCGGCGCGACCGGCCGCGACCTGCTGGTGAAGTTCGCCGGCAACTACCACGGGCACTCCGACGGTTTGCTGGCCGAAGCCGGGTCGGGTGTCGCCACGCTCGCTCTGCCCGGATCCGCGGGTGTGCCGGCGCCGATCGCCGCGCAGACACTCGTGATCCGCTACAACGATCCGGATGCTCTGGCCGCGGTGTTCGCCGAGCACGGCCCCCGCATCGCCGCGGTGATCGTCGAGGCCGCGGCGGCGAACATGGGAGTCGTCGCTCCGCTTCCGGGGTTCAACCGCCTCATCGCCGACACCGCCCACGCGCATGGCGCCCTCATGATCCTCGACGAGGTCCTCACCGGTTTCCGGGTGCACCCGGCGGGCTACTGGGGTCTGCAGGCCGAAGCCGGCGAGGAGTACCTGCCGGACATCATCGCGTTCGGCAAGGTCGTCGGTGGCGGGATGCCGCTCGCTGCGCTCGGAGGCCGGGCGGACGTCATGGACCTGCTCGCCCCGCTCGGACCGGTGTACCAAGCGGGGACGCTCTCCGGCAATCCGCTGTCGGTCGCGGCGGGCCTGGCCACGCTGCGTCTCGCGACGCCGGAGGTGTACGCGACGGTCGATGCGGCATCCGCACGGATCGCCGCGGCTCTCGGCGCGGCGCTCGCGGGTGCCGGGGTCACACACTCCATCGCGGCCGCGGGCAGCCTGTTCAGCCCGTCGTTCCGGGCTTCCGCCCCACGGGACTACGCCGAGGCGCAGGCGCAGGAGTCATTCCGCTACGCGCCCTTCTTCCACTCCCTGCGCGAGCAGGGCGTGGCTCTGCCGCCGAGTGTCTTCGAGGCCTGGTTCCTCACGGCCGCGCACGGCGACGAGGAACTCTCGGTCATCGAAGCAGCGCTGCCCGCTGCTGCCGCCGCTGCGGCGTCTGCTGAATCGGCGTCGGCTACCGCCTCCGCGTAGGGCCGAGCAGGTCGCCGCGGCTGTCGCCCCGGCTGTCGCCCTGCGAATGCATCGCCTCGGCTGTCACCTACGAGCCGATCGCCGGACTCGGCGGTGCTCAGGCGAGCACACCCGCTGTCAGACGAACATGACGCGGCGCGGCGCCGAGTCGGTGTAAACGCGTCCGAGCGGGCTCGTCCACTCGATGGCCCCACGGGGGAGCTGCCGCGCGGTCCATCGATATCGGTCGTCGATGTCGGGATGCTTGAGCGCGTGGTGGCCCAGGCAGAGGTGGGCCAGGTTGTCGTTCGAGGTGCGTCCGCCGCGGGCGTGATCGTGATTGTGGTCGATCTGGCAGCGGTGGACCGGCATCCGACAGCCCGGGAAGCGGCAGTGCTGATCTCGCGCTCGCAGATGTCGGCGCATCGCCTCGGTCGGGGAGTACGCGTCGGTGGCGGTCACCATGCCGGTGTGGTCGAGGAAGAGACGTGACCAGGAGCCTGTGCGTGCGGCCAGGTCGCGAGCGACGTCGGGATCCACTGGGCCGAATCCGTCGAACTCGGCCGGGCGGTCGTCGACCCCGGCGAGAGTGGTGGCTGCGACGGTCACCTGGATTCGGGCGTCGATTCCATCGAGACCGGTACCGGCCACCGCGGAGGGGTCACCGGCGAGCATGAGATCGGCGAAGAGATCGGCGCGGACTTGGTCGAGGGTGCGCTCATCGGCAGGTACGTGCTCGATCCACGGGTCTGTCGTGAAGGTGTCGCCAGAGCCGAAGATGGTGTGAGCGTCGAGAGGGTCCTGGTCGATGTGATGCTCGTTGAGCGCGGGGTCGTCACGGAGAGGGTTCTCCGGAGCGAGGTCGGTCACGAACACGGCGTCGTCGCCGAGGTCGAGCCCGTCGGACGAAAGCACCGGGTCCTGTTCGTCGCGTGTCGCGATCAGCTGCTGAGCCATGCGCGTCAGCCGGTCGAGGATCGCGGCGGCGAGGTGTTCGGGCAGCACCACCTGCAGCAACGCGAGACCATCCTCGATCGATCGCATCGTGACCGCTCTCTCACCGCGCGCACGACGGTGACGTTCGACCAGGGTCTCGCCAGCCAACGACGCGGCGATCTGCCGCAGCAGCGCCCGCGTGCGCGAAGGAGAGTCGCGCTCGGCGACCTCGAGGGCAGCAGCGTCGTACAGCTCCAGCGTCGCATCATCCGCCCGCCCCTCGGTCACGGCCAGTCGGACGATCATCCCCGCCCGGACGATCTCTCGCACATGAGCGGCCGTGATGTCTCCGCGTCGGAAGGATTCTCGCACCGTCGCATGATCTGAATCGAGCAGCCGGGCATCTGCGAACGCGAATTCTGCGCTGCCCTTGGCGATGCGCCCGGCGGCGGAGTACTCGGCGACCATGGAGCGATGGATCGCCTCTCGATGGTGAGGGTGCTCGCGCACATCGTCGTCAAGGAGGCGCATCCGGTCGGCGAGAAGGGTCGCGGCCGCCGCCTCGAGTGAGGCGATCTGACGCCGCGTCTCCACCCACGCATCGAGCAGCTGCTTTCGCTGCTCGAGGTCGCTTTCGATGGAGGTTCTCATTCCCCTAGTATAGAACATATGTTCGAATGTGCAAGGGAATATTCCGACCGATTGCGCCGATCCCACAAGGGATCGTTGCGTTCCTGTGAGCAACTTCCAGACAACTGGGAGGGCCACGCTGGCAGACTGGGGGCATGGTGACGTTGCTGCTGGACCAGACGCAACTCGAGGTCGTGCTCTCTCCGATCGAGCGCGCCGCCACCTTCCACCGCAGCAACGTGCGGATCGTTCGCGACACCATCACGAAGGTCCAGCTCACGGAAGACGCGTGGACCTGGCTTCGCGGCGTGCCGAACCCCGGAACGCACATTCCCGGAGTGCTCGCCGCGGGCAGTTGGAAGGCTGCGGGCAGCCTGGACTTCGTTCTCATCCGCCGTCGCCGGCCCGGCGTCGTGATCGATCTCGAGGGCGACGAGCAGTACCGCCGACTGATCCTGAGCACGCGTCACGGTCTCGCGCTCACACAGGCTCTCCGACTGGATGTGTCGGCAGAACCCGCCGACGTCGAGGAGATCGTGGCGACCGCCCCGACCCCTGTCTCCAAGGGAAGCCGCCGCCCCGTGATTCGTCCGCGGCCGGCCACCTGATCTGATCGTTCATCGAGAAAGCCCTCCGCCCCGAAAAGGTGCGGAGGGCTTTCTCGTCAGAGCCCGGACTCAGCCGTGATGGTGCTCGTGGTGCTCGTGGTCGTCAGCGTGTTCATGGTTCTCACCGTGCTCGTGGTTCTCCCCGTGCTCGTGGTTCTCCCCGTGCTCGTGGTGCTCGTCGTCACCGTGCTCGTCGTTCGCGTGGTCCTCAACGACCTGCGCCGCGTGCTCGTCGTGATCCGCCGCATCCTCGTCGCTCCCAGGAGCGGACTCGTCCGCAAGCGGGACGGTGTCGATCACCCCGGTCGAGGCGACAGTCCACTGCGCGCCGTCGGCGTCCGCCGACGCGTCGTTCTGTGGGTACTCCTTCGGCTCGTCCTCGTAGTACGCGCGCGCCGCGGCGGCGAGCATCGAGCTGACTGCGGCGGACCGCGGGTCCTCGTCGCTCGCCTCCGAGTGCTCCGACTGCTCCGTCGCTCCGGGTTCCTGCGCGGTCGGCTCGTCCGTCGACTCGTCCTCGGACTCTGCCACCGCGTCTTCGGGTGCGGCATCCGTCACGGCATCCGTCTCGCCGAACTCCGCGAAGAACTCGACGCCGGCGTGGTCGTCCTCGACGTGCGCCTCAGGGGCGGAGTCCGTCGCCTCATCGGTCGATGTCGCTTCCGCCGTCGTCGGGGTCGATGCGCCGAAAAGAATCTCATCGAACGAGCGTGAAGGGGCAGCATCTTCGGATGACGCAGCCTCCGAGGGGTCGTTCGCCGTGGCTTCTTCATCGACGTTCGGCTCGGATGCCGAAGCGTCAGAGGATTCCGGACCCTCGAAGGGAGCCTCGTCGTCGCTCACCTCGTTCTCGCCTGCGTCGTCGTCCACATTCTCGCCGGCGGCGTTGTGCACGTCGGAGCTTCCGTCCTGCTCGTCGGCGTTGTCCTCGGAGGCGAACGTCTCGACGAGGCTCTCTTCGACCGTTGCCTGGTCGACCATCTCCTCGTCAGACGCGACGCCGGGGGCCTCGGCGGTTGTGTCGGCGTCCGGAGCCTCGTGAGAGGCGACAGCACCGTCATCAACGGCACCGTTCTCGTCGAACGAAGCGCCGACGGGCGATGCATCACCTTCCGGCTCGCCTGCGGACGGCGCATCCGCACCATCGGTCATCGGCACGAAAGGCACCGCGTCGGCGAGTGCCCCGGCAGCGAAGACTCCCGCCCCCGCGGCCACCGGCGCGGCGAGCTGAGGTGCGGCCGCGTCGGCGCGCGCGCCGAGCTTGCCGCCGCGCACGAGGTCGATGAACACGTCTTCCAGAGTGGGACCGCGCTGCACCAGCGTGCTCAGCGCGATCCCGGCCGCAGCGGCGACGGATCCGACGGTTCCGGCATCCGCACCGCGGACGGTGAGTCCGGAGCGCAGTACCTCGATGTCGAACCCGGCGGCGCCCAGCGCGGACGTGAGGGCGGCGCGGTCCGCGGCATCCACCACCACCGAGCCGGCCTTCGGGTCGGCGAGGGTCTCGATGCCGCTGGCGAGGACCAACCGGCCCTTCGACAGCACGAGAACGTTGTCGGCGAACTGCTCGACCTCGCTGAGGACGTGCGACGACACGAGAACCGTGCGTCCCTCGTCGGCGAGGCGGCGCATCAGCAGGCGCATCCAGCGGATGCCCTCGGGGTCGAGGCCGTTCGCCGGCTCGTCGAAGACCAGGGCGCCGGGGTCGCCGAGCATCGCATGGGCGACGCTCAGCCGCTGGCGCATGCCGAGCGAGAAGCCGCCGATGCGGGAGTCGCCCTCGCTCTCGAGACCGACCATCGCGAGCACCTCGTCGACGCGGGCCAGCGGGATGCCGTTCGCCTTCGCCGCGATCGTCAGCTGCCGGATCGCAGTGCGACGCGGACGGTAGACCGTGTCCTCCAGCACTGCGCCGACCGTGCGCAGGGGCTGACGGAGCTCTGCATAGGCGGTGCCGCCGATGGTGGCGGTGCCGGAAGTGGCTCGCACCTGACCGAGCAGGATGCGAAGGGTGGTGGTCTTGCCTGCTCCGTTCGGGCCGAGGAAGGCGGTGACGGCGCCGGGCTCGACACGGGCCGAGAAGTCGGAGACAGCGGTCACCTCATTGAAGCGCTTCGTCACGTTCGTGAATTCCAGCACCTGTCCGTCGGGCATCCGCGACCTCTCGTTGCAATGAACAGTTCCCCCTATCCTGCCGGAAAAGCCCCCGGATCGCGTATTTCATGCGGATTCCGGACCCGCGGCGACGGGGTAGCCTGGCACGCGTGACCGACTCCACCGCTGCTCCCCGCGTCCTCGTCCGCACGGAAGGAGCCCTCGGGAGGCTCACGCTCAACCGGCCAGAGGCGATCAACGCGCTGGACCTCGACATGATCGAGCAGCTCACCGACGCTCTCACCGCCTGGGTCCACGACACCGATGTGCAGATCGTGCTGATCGACGGAGCAGGCGACCGGGGGATGTGCGCTGGCGGAGACGTCCGTGCGCTGCACCAGCAGATCGTGTCCGGCCACGCCGAGGAGACCGCCCGCTTCTTCCGCGCCGAGTACACGCTCAACGCGATGATCGCCGAGTACCCGAAGCCCGTCGTCGCGATCGCCGACGGCATCACGATGGGCGGTGGCATCGGCCTCGCGGGTCACGCCGCGATCCGCATCGTCACCGAGCGTTCGAAGCTCGCGATGCCCGAGACGCGCATCGGATTCACCCCCGACGTCGGCGGCACCTGGCTGCTCGGGCGGGCGCCGGGCCGGTTCGGCGAGTACTTCGCCCTGACCGGAGCGACTATGGGTGCAGCGGATGCCGTGCACCTCGGCTTCGCCGATCACGTCGTGCCGTCCGACCGTCTCGACGCGCTGCGCGACGCGCTCGCCTACCGTGCGGACCCCACCGGGCCCAGTGAGATCGTGCTGCTCTTCGACGAGACGCCCGACCCGACGGAGCTCCCCGCCTCGCAGGAGTGGATCGACGAGGCGTTCTCCGCACCGAGCGTCGCGGAGATCATCGAACGCCTGCGGGCGCAGGGCACGACGGATGCCGCGGGAACCGCCGACCTCCTCGAGGGGCTCGCCCCGACCGCGCTCGTCGTCACGCTTGAGGCCGTGCGGGAGGCTCGCGGCGTCCCCGGCCTGCGCGCGGCTCTCGAAGGGGAGTACCGTCGCGTGCTCTGGTTCGTGAACCAGCATCCGGACCTCGTCGAGGGCATCCGTGCGCAGCTCGTCGACAAGGACCGCAACCCGAAGTGGGACCCGCCGACGCTCGCCGAGCTGGAACCGGATGCCGGTGCCGGCGCGCGCGACTACGTGCCGGAGCATCCGCTCTTCTGAATCCGGTCGAGACGGGCCGCCACCGTCACTCTCGCGTTCTTCGCCCGGGTTCAGAAAACCCAGGCCGCGGGTGAAAAGGTTCGCTGTCAGCGAAGGTCCGCCGAAAGAGGGATACGAATGTCCGCGGTTCGTGGCACTCTTTCTTGTGGCCGGTTGTCGGCCGGCATCCGTCTGCCGAGAAACCCGCCGCTTCATCCTTCCTAGAAAGTCCGCCTGTGCTGGGAAAAATCCTCGTCCGCTATCTCTCTCGATACAAGTGGCTCCTCCTCGGCGTGCTGGTGTTCCAGCTCGCCAGCGCCGCCGCGACCCTCTACCTGCCGCGCCTGAACGCCGACATCATCGACAAGGGCGTCGCCCAGGGCGACACCGGCTACATCTGGAACACCGGCCTGTTCATGCTCGCCGTGTCGCTCGGGCAGATCATCGCATCGGTCATCGCCACCTTCTTCGCCGCGCGTGCCGCGATGGGCGCCGGCCGCGACATCCGCGCCGACGTCTTCGGCAAGGTCAGCGGGTTCTCCGAGCGCGAAGTGTCGGTGTTCGGCGCCGGCTCGCTCATCACCCGCAACACGAACGATGTGCAGCAGGTGCAGATGCTCGCGATGATGGGCGCCACGATGCTCGTCACCGCGCCGCTGCTGGCCATCGGCGGCATCATCTTCGCCGTGCAGACGAACGTCGGCCTCAGCTGGCTCATCGCGGTCTCCGTGCCGGCGCTGCTCATCCTCGCAGCGCTCGTGATCGGCCGCATGGTGCCGCTGTTCCGCACGTACCAGGGCAAGCTCGACAACGTGAACCGCATCATGCGGGAGCAGCTCACCGGCGTCCGGGTCGTGCGTGCATTCGTGCGTGAAGGCATCGAAGAAGAGCGCTTCCGCGGAGCCAACACAGACATCATGGTCGTCGGTCGCAAGGTCGGCTCGCTGTTCGTGCTGTTGTTCCCGCTGTTCATGCTGATCCTCAACGTCACCGTCGTCTCCGTCATCTGGTTCGGCGGCATCGAGGTCAACAACGGCACGGTCCAGGTCGGCACGCTCTTCGCCTTCATGCAGTACATCGGCCAGATCATGGGCGGCGTCATCATGGCCAGCTTCATGGCGATGATGATCCCGCGCGCCGCGGTCTCCGCCGAGCGCATCGGCGAGGTGCTGGACTCGGAGTCCACGATGGTCCGCCCGGAGAACGGGGTCACCGCCTTCCCCGCGCCGGGCGCGGTCGCCTTCGACGACGTCGAGTTCACCTACCCCGGTGCTGACGCTCCCGTGCTCAAGGGCATCAGCTTCGGCGCTCAGCCCGGAGAGACCGTCGCGATCGTCGGCTCCACCGGCTCGGGCAAGACCACGCTCGTCTCGCTCATCCCGCGCCTCTTCGACGTCTCGGGCGGAGCCGTGCACGTCGGCGGGACCGATGTACGCGATGCGGACGTCGAGGCTCTCTGGGACAGCATCGGCCTCGTGCCGCAGCGCCCCTTCCTCTTCACCGGCACCGTCGCGTCGAACCTGCGGTACGGCCGCGAAGAGGCAACGGACGAAGAGCTCTGGCATGCGCTCGAGATCGCGCAGGGTCGTGACTTCGTCGAGGAGATGCCGAACGGCCTCGAGTCACGCATCGCCCAGGGTGGCACGAACGTCTCCGGCGGACAGCGTCAGCGACTCGCGATCGCCCGTGCGATCGTGCATCAGCCGCAGATCCTGGTCTTCGACGACTCGTTCTCCGCCCTCGACCTGACGACCGACGCCCGGTTGAGGCAGGCGCTGTGGCGGGAGCTTCCGCACGTCACGAAGATCGTGGTCGCACAGCGCGTCTCCTCGATCACGGATGCTGATCGCATCGTCGTCCTCGACGGCGGGACCATGGTCGGCGTCGGAACGCACGAGGAACTGCTCGAGACGAGCGAGACCTATAGAGAGATCGTCGAATCGCAGCTGGGGGTGGACGCATGAGCGACAACAACGCTTCGACAGGCTCAGGAACCCCGTCCCGCAAGGGTCGCGGCCGCGGCAAGGCGGCGGTCGAGACCGTCGAGCCCGAACTGACCGAGGAAGAGAAGTACGAGGCCGAGCTCGCAGAGCAGGCCCGTCAGAACTCCGGCGACTGGGACAGCGTGGCACCGGGCAAGGCCGACAACTTCGGCGCGAGTTTCAGCCGCATGATCGGACTGCTGAAGCCCTCGGCGGTGTGGTTCATCTTCGTGTCGGTCCTCGGCGCGATCGGCGTCGTGCTGACGGTGGCCGCGCCCAAGGTGCTCGGCGAGGCCACGAACCTCGTCTACAAGGGCTTCATCTCGATCCAGCTCGGCCAGCCCAACGGCGACTTCCCCGGCTTCCCGGCAGGCACCCCGCAGGACGTCGTCATCGATGCCCTGCGCAGTTCCGGCCAGGACGACTTCGCGAACCAGGTCGGCGCGCTCGGCGACTTCACCGTCGGCCAGGGCGTCGACTTCGAGGCGCTGCGGTGGATCATCGCCGCGGTCCTGGCGATCTACGTCGCTGCGGCCTTCCTCACCTGGATCCAGGGCTACGTCATCAACGTGATCATGGTGCGCACCATGTGGCGCCTGCGGGAGTCGGTCGAGGCGAAGATCAACCGCCTGCCCCTGTCGTACTTCGACAAGGTGCAGCGCGGCGAACTGATCTCGCGCGTCACCAACGACATCGACAACATCACGCAGACCATGCAGCAGTCGCTGTCCGGTGCGCTCACCGCGGTGCTCACGGTCGTCGGCGTCCTGTTCATGATGTTCACGATCTCCTGGCAGCTGGCTCTCGTCGCGCTCGTCACCCTGCCCCTGATGGCAGTGATCTTCGGCGTCATCGGGCCGCGGTCGCAGAAGGCCTTCGGCATGCAGTGGCGCAAGGTCGGTCGCCTCAACGCGCGCGTTGAAGAGGCCTTCTCGGGTCACGCGCTCGTCAAGGTGTTCGGACGCGAGAACGACGCGCTCGACAAGTTCCAGGTCGAGAACGAAGAGCTGTTCCAGGCGAGCTTCAAGGCGCAGTTCCTCTCCGGCATCATCATGCCGGCGATGATGTTCGTCGGCAGCCTCAGCTACGTGGGCATCGCGGTGCTCGGCGGACTCATGGTCGCCAGCGGCCAGCTGCGTCTCGGCGACGTGCAGGCCTTCATCCAGTACTCGCAGCAGTTCACGCAGCCGCTGTCTGAGCTGGGCGGTATGGCGGCCGTCGTACAGTCAGGCACCGCATCGGCCGAGCGCGTCTTCCAGCTGCTGGATGCCGACGAGCAGGAGGCCGACGACGCCGACGCGCCGCCCCTCGCCGACGGCAAGGGTGTCATCGAGTTCGAGAACGTGGCGTTCTCCTACACGCCGGAGCGTCCGCTCATCCGGGATCTGTCGTTCCGCGTGGAGCCGGGTCAGACCGTCGCGATCGTCGGGCCGACCGGTGCGGGCAAGACGACACTGGTCAACCTGATTATGCGGTTCTACGAGCTGAGCGGCGGGCGCATCATGCTCGACGGTCAGGACATCGCCGAGATCACCCGCGACGAGCTGCGCTCGCGCACCGGCATGGTGCTGCAGGACCCGTGGCTGTTCGCGGGCAGCATCCGTGAGAACATCCGATACGGCCGCTCCACGGCGACCGACGACGAGGTTCTCCAGGCGGCGAAGGCGACCTATGTCGACCGGTTCGTGCACGCCCTACCCGAGGGCTACGACACCGTGCTCGACGAGGACGCGTCCAACGTCTCGGCGGGCGAGCGTCAGCTCATCACCATCGCCCGGGCTTTCGTCGCCCAGCCGTCGATCCTCATCCTCGATGAGGCGACGTCGGCGGTCGACACCCGCACCGAGCTGCTGCTGCAGCACGCGATGGCCGCACTCCGTCAGGGGCGCACGTCGTTCGTCATCGCGCACCGCCTGTCGACCATCCGCGACGCCGACCTCATCCTGGTGATGGAACACGGCGACATCGTGGAGAAGGGCACGCACGACGAGCTCATCACCGCGCAGGGCGCCTACTGGCGCCTGTACCAGTCGCAGTTCGAGCAGGCAGCGACCGACATCGACGCCGAAGACGCGCTGACCGGCACGACTCCGGTGGTCGTCAGCGGCGATGCCGATCCCGAGGGCGACAGCGCTCAGGCTGAGGCGGATGACGCGAAGGCGGGCGCATCCGTCGGCGCTCACCTACCGACGGCGGAAGCGGCCGCGGCCCAGCGCATCGTGGAAGACGGCGCTGACGGTTCCGGCCAGCGAGCCTGACCCGTACAGCACGACGCCCCGTCCCGTCTCCACGGGACGGGGCGTTCTGCTGCCGGGCATCAGCGTCGGCCTGCTCTGGCCGGCGAGCGTGAATCAGGTCAGGGCTTGTCGACCTGGACGCCGAGCAGCTCGAACGGGTGGGTCAGCCGCCACCAGGGGCTCGGCCCCTCGACATCCTCTGAGAGCGTGAGCGGCGTCGTGACGGAGTCGAGGGGACCGGCCGTGGTCAGCGTGCCCACCTCGCCGTTCCCCTCCCGCTCGTCGCCCAGCTCGAACGAGGCCGTGGACGTCGCCACCGCGCCGTTCCAGAGCACGACGTTCGCGTCTTCGTCGGTGATGACGTCGACCTTCTCGCCCCAGATCGTGGTCACCTCGCCGACGACCGTGCCCTCCGCGACGGCCGGCGCCTGCGCCTGCAGGGCCGCCTCGGTCTCGGCGAAGAGCGCCCGGGTCGCGGCGAGACGCTGCTCGTCGTCGGCCTGATCCAACACCGCGGCGAAGAGTTGCACCGTCGTGTCGCCGACCGTCACGTTCTTCGCGGTCAGCAGGTTCCAGCCGACCAGCGTCCCCGTCTTGATGCCGACGACGCCGGGATCGACCAGCATCCCGTTGGTGTTGACGACCGTCCCCGCTCCAGGGAGGTCCACAGAGGGCGTGCCGACGATCTCCGCGAAGACCGGGTTCTTCATCGCCCATTCGCCGAGCTTTATCAGAGCCTCAGGGGTCGCCACGTTGCGCTCGTCGAAACCGGACGGATTGACGACCGTGATCCCGTCGAGCCCACGCTCACGCAACCAGACCTCCGCGGCATCCGCGAACTGATCGTCGGAACCCCAGATCTCCTGAGACAGCCGGTCGATGTAGTTGTTGGCGGAGCCCAACAGGGTGCCCTGCAGCAGCTGGTACTCGGTGAGGACGCCGTTCACCGGCACGTCCAGCGCCGACTGGTCGGATACGCGGTACTGCCAGTACTCGGCGCTGTCGCCGCGGTCGAAGCCGAACTCCGGGCCTTGCTCGCCCGGCGCCAGTGGCATCCGGTCGAGCACCATCAGGCTGCTGACGACCTTGGTGATGCTCGCGATGCTCACCGCGTCCGGGGCGGACGCTGCGGTACTGACACCGGCTACGCCGACAGCGGCGCTGCCCTGAGCGGGCCAGATGAGGGTCGCGGCGGGCGCGGGCGCCGTGTCGAACTCGATGGCCTGCACCGTCGGAGGAATCTCGTGCAGCGGCCAGAGCAGCGTCGTGCCCGCGTATCCCGCGATCAGCGCGGTCAGCACACCGAGGGGCACGAGCAGAGCGGGTCGCGCGATCGCGGGATGCAGCCGCGCGCCGCGCATCAGACCGTCCGCCTGCTCGGTCTCAGTCGTCTCGTCGAGAGTCGCCACCGAGGTGTGCTGGGCGACGGTCGCCGTGTCGACCCAGGTCAGCGCCGTCGCGCCCACCTCTTCATCCGCCCATTGCGCGGGCGGCTCTTCCAGGATCGCCATCGGGTCCTCGGCCGGGGCCCAGACCGCCGCGGGCGCTCCGGTGGAAGCGGGCCCTTCGACGAAGGGAGCATCCGCGCGAGGCTTGAACAGCGGCGACTCTTCCGTTGCGGCCGCGCCTTCGAGGACGCGCGTACGGCCGGCGGCGGTGCCGTCGGCGGTGTCGGCGGAGAAGAGTGCACCGACGGCGACAGCCGATGCCGGAAAAGCGGGCGAGGGGGCCGGGGCCGGTGGCGGAGCATCACCGGCGAACAGCACGTCAGTGGCGAAGGCGGAGCCCTGAACCGGGGCGTCTGCGGCAGCATCCGCTCCGGACGGCAGCGGGGTGCGCTCGTCGTCGGGCGAGGCCTCCGGCGTGGCTTTCTCGCCGACGACACCCGTCGCCTCGTCAGCGGGATCTGAAACGGTCACTCGCTTACGGTACCGAATCTCAGCCGTGATCAGCGCCGGAGCGGCCCCGAGGCGGTCAAGTGTCGGAACGCGCTAGGATCGTCAGCACAACCACGGGAGTCCGGCGAGCCGGGCTGAGAGGGAGCGAATCGCGCTTCGACCGTCGAACCTGATCTGGGTCATGCCAGCGCAGGGAGGAGTTCAGATGAGTACTTCCACGTCCGCATCCGCCGCGAAGGCATCTGCCGCACGCCCGGGCCTGACGGATCCGCAGCTCTGGCGCTGGCGCGTCGTCGACATCGTCGTGGCCGCCGTTCTCGGAGTCGCGATCGGTCTCGTCTTCTGGGGCTGGAACACGATCGGCTACGCGTGGTTCGGTGCAGCCGACGCACTCACCCCGGGGCTCGGCGGCATCGCGGTCGGCATCTGGCTGCTCGGCGGGGTCGTCGGCGGGCTCGTGATCCGCAAGCCCGGCGCCGCACTCGTCGTCGAGCTCGTCGCGGCGATCGTGTCGATGCTGATCGGCAATGTCTGGGGCATCTCGACCGTTCTCTCCGGGCTCGTGCAGGGCCTCGGGGCGGAGATCATCTTCGCGCTGTTCTTCTACCGTCGCTTCGGCATCGTCGTCGCAGCCCTCGCCGGAATGGGCGCCGCGGCCGCGGCGTGGGTCTTCGAGCTCTTCTACGGCAGCTCGCCCAACATCCTGAAGTCGTTCGAGTTCAACACGATCTACCTGGTCAGCGTCGTCATCTCCGGAGCGATCCTCGCCGGCGTCGTCGGCTGGCTGCTCGTTCGCGCTCTCGCGGTTACCGGTGCGCTCAACCGCTTCGCCGTCGGGCGAGAGCACGTGCGCGAGGTCTGATCGTGGCGTTCGCCGCTCCGGCCCGCGTGCAGGCTGCGGGCTGGGGCTGGCGGTACGCCGGTCGGAAGCGTCCGGCCGTCGCCGACGTGAGCTTCACGATCGAACCGGGGGAGCGGGTGCTCCTCCTCGGCGCGTCCGGAGCCGGCAAGTCCACGCTCCTCGCCGGGCTCGCGGGGGTGCTCGGCGGTGACGACGAGGGCGACCGGACGGGCTCGCTCCTCATCGACGGCTCGGCACCCGAGTCCCGGCGCGGTCAGGTGGGACTGGTGCTGCAGGACCCGGATGCCGGCATCGTGCTGTCCAAGGTGGGGGACGACATCGCCTTCGGCTGCGAGAACCTCGGCGTCGCGGCATCCGAGATTGCCGGCCGCGTCGCCGAGGCGATGGAGGCGGTGGGCCTCGATGTGCCCCTGGAGCGCCCGACCAAGGCGCTCTCCGGTGGGCAGAAGCAGCGGCTCGTGCTCGCCGGCGTGCTGGCGATGCGGCCAGGGCTTCTGCTGCTCGATGAGCCGACCGCGAACCTCGACCCGGAGGGTGTGCGCGAGGTGCGGGCGAGCGTCGGGCGCGCCGTCGACGCGACCGGTGCGACGCTGATCGTCGTCGAGCATCGCACTCCGATCTGGGTCGACCTGATGACGCGGGTGATCGTGCTCGCGGCGGACGGTGGCCTCCTCGCGGACGGAGCGCCCGCGCGCGTGTTCGCCGAACACGGCGCAGCACTCGCCGATGCGGGGGTATGGGTGCCCGACCGGGGCATCGACCTGCCCGTGCTGCAGCAGGTGACAGCATCCGACGCGCTCACCGCGACCGGGCTCGCCGTCGCTCGAGACCCGGCCGAAGTGGTGCAGGCCGGCCTCGATCTGCGCGTCCCGCGTGCGAATGCCACCGTCATCACCGGACCGAACGGTGCAGGCAAGTCGACGCTCGCGCTGACTCTTGCAGGACTCATCCCCGAGCACAGCGGCGAAGTGAGTGCCGCGCCGGAGCTCGCCGGGCGCCGCGGCATCCGCCCTATCCGCTGGAGCTCACGCGAGCTGCTCACCCGCATCGGCATGGTGTTCCAAGAACCCGAGCACCAGTTCCTCGCGCAGACGCTGCGCGATGAGCTCGCCGTCGGACCGCGCGCTCTCGGGTGGGCGCAGGAGCGCACGGATGCCGTGGTCGACGAGCTCCTGCAGCGGCTCGACCTCGCACCCCTCGCACTCGCCAATCCCTTCTCGCTCTCGGGAGGGCAGAAGCGCCGCCTCTCGGTGGCGACCGTGCTGGCGGGTGCGCCCGAGGTCATCGTGCTAGACGAGCCGACGTTCGGGCAGGACCGCCGCGGGTGGATCTCGCTCGTCGCGCTGTTGCAGGAGGAGATCGCCGGCGGCCGCGCGGTCGTCGCGGTCACGCACGACGACGCTGTGATCCGGCACCTCGGCGGACACCGGATCGAGCTGAGGGGCGCATCGTGATCACGACCGAGACGGCGCGGGCGGCGTGGCTCGACGGCGTCAACCCGGTGACCAAGCTGTTGCTGGCGGTGCTGCTCTCCGTGCCGCTGTTCGCGTCGATCGACGTCACGAGCGCGCTGGTCGCCATCGGATTGCAGTTCCTCTGCCTGCCGCTGACCGGCCTTCGCCTCGCAACAGTGCTGAAACGCCTGCTGCCGATCATCATCTTCGCGCCCATCGCCGGAGTCAGCATGCTGCTGTACGCGGAACCGGAGGGGCACATCCACTGGACCTTCGGTTTGGCGACCATCAGCGAGGGATCGATCGCGCTGGCGATCGCCGTGAGCCTCCGCGTGATCGCACTCGGCCTGCCGACGATCCTGCTGTTCGGCGGGACGGATCCCACGCAGCTCGCCGACGCGCTCTCGCAGGTCGCGAAACTCCCGAGCCGATTCGTGCTCGGCATCCTCGCGGGCACTCGCATGCTCGGACTGTTCCTCGACGACTGGCGCACCATGGGTCTTGCTCGCCGCGCGCGCGGCGTCGGTGACAGTGGGGTGCTGCGGCGGTTCTTCTCGATGGCCTTCGTGCTCCTCGTGTTCGCCGTCCGCCGCGGCTCGAAGCTCGCGCTCGCGATGGAGGCTCGCGGCTTCGGATCCGGCATTCCCCGCACCTGGTCACGGCCGTCCCGGCTGCATCCGCGGGACGGGATCGCGCTGCTGGGCGGAGTCGCGATCATGGCACTGGCGCTCGCCGCCGCAGTGGTCGCCGGCACCTTCCGTTTCGTCTGGAGCTGAGCCGTCTGGAGCTGAGCCGTCTGGAGCTGAGCGGAGGCGGCCTCAGGCCGCGTTCCAGAGGTCCCGGTAGTAGGCGAGCCGCTCGCGGTCCGGCTCGATGCCGTACGCCTCGATCAGCGCGTCCTCCCAACCAGGGCCGTAGTTCCACTCCGTGCTCATCGATGCCACCGCGAGGTCGGCCCAGCGGTCGGCGGTGCCCAGCAGGGCGAGGTCGACGTGGGCGACCCAGCGGCCGTCATCTCCGATGAGGGTGTTCGGGCAGCAGGCGTCGCCGTGGCTGACGACGAGCCGGTCGATGGGAGGGGCCGTGTGCAGCGCCTCGGGGACCCGGATGCCGCGGCGCTCGGCGTTCGCGATGCGCTCGGAGACGCTCCACTCCCAGGGGCATTCGTCGACCGGGAGCGTGTCGTGCATCGCCCGCAGGGCCTCGCCCACTGCGCGCACGGCCGTCGCTGGCTCAGCCACCCACCGCGGGTCCACGGCGCTGAGGCCATCGATCGCGGCAGTCACGAGCCACTCATGCGTGTCATCCTGACCGTGCTCGAGCACGGTCGGCACGGTGATCCAGCGGGAGGCCCACGTCATCCGCTCGGCCTCGTCCTGCAGCGTGAACTCGAGGTTCCGAGGCCCCCATTTGATGAAGAACGGATCGCCCGCGTCTGTGGCCCGGAAGGTCAGACCGCCGTAGTCGTTGTTCCACACGCAGACGAGATCGGCCCCGCGCGCGAGGAGGCGGACATTTTCCGGGATGGCGACCGGCTCTGTGGGCATCGTCATCCTCCCATCCTGACGTACGGCACGGGCACTGGGACCGACTTCGTGCGTGCACGGAGAACCACGTAGTCTGAGACTGTGTTCCAGGACAGCGGTGCGCAGATCGCGTTCGAAGGAGAACAGATGCAGGTCAGCGGACAGGGTGCACTCATCACGGGCGGAGCCTCCGGGCTGGGCCTCGCCACCGCTCGACGACTCACCGCTGCCGGTGCGCACGTCACGATCGTCGATCTCGCCTCGTCGAAGGGTGCGGAGCTTGCGGCGGAGCTCGGCGGGCTCTTCATTCCGGCCGACGTCACCAGTGCGGAAGAGGTGCAGGCGGCCGTCGCCGCCGCTCAGGATGCCGCTCCGCTGCGCGTCGTCGTGAACTGCGCGGGCATCGCCCCGCCCGCCAAGGTGCTCGACCGCGACGGCAACCCCACGGCGCTCGCCGACTTCGAGCGCGTGGTGCGCATCAACCTCGTCGGTACGTTCAACGTGGTGTCACAGGCATCCGCTGTCATCGCGAAGAACACCCCCCTCGACGGCGGGAACGAACGCGGGGTCATCATCAACACCGCGAGTGTCGCGGCGTTCGACGGTCAGATCGGCCAGCCCGCCTACGCGTCTTCGAAGGGCGGCGTGCACGCCATGACGCTGCCGATCGCCCGCGAACTCGCCCGTTACGGCATCCGCGTGTGCACGATCGCTCCGGGCATCATGGAGACTCCGATGCTGATGGGGCTGCCGCAGGCCGCACAGGACTCGCTCGGCCAGCAGGTTCCGTTCCCCGCGCGCCTCGGGCGCCCGGACGAGTACGCCGCGCTCGTCGAGCACATCGTCGAGAACGGCTACCTCAACGGTGAGACCATCCGCCTCGACGGCGCCATCCGCATGGCGCCGAAGTAACCCGACCGGGTTTTGGAATCGCGCAAATGGTCGGATCCGAGCCCGAAAAACTGCAATTCACGCGATTCGAAACGAGAAGGTGGCAGATGAGCACACTGGCAGGCAAGACCATCCTGATGTCCGGCGGGAGCCGCGGCATCGGCCTCGCGATCGCGCTGCGGGCGGCGCGAGACGGCGCGAACATCGCCATGCTCGCGAAGACCGACACCCCGCATCCGAAGCTCGAGGGCACGGTGCACTCCGCCGCCGAGCAGATCAGGGCCGCCGGCGGGCAGGCGCTGCCGATCGTCGGAGACGTGCGCGACGATGACGACATCACCGAGGCCGTGATGAAGACGCAGGGCGAGTTCGGCGGCATCGACATCGTCATCAACAACGCCAGCGTCATCGACCTCTCGCGCTCGCTCGAACTCGGCGCGAAGAAGTACGACCTGATGCAGGATGTGAATGTCCGCGGCACGTTCATGCTGTCGCGCGCGGCCGTTCCGATTCTCAAGGATGCCGAGAACCCGCACATCCTGTCGCTGTCACCGCCCCTGAACCCCACGCCGAAGTGGCTCGGCGCGCACACCGGGTACACGCTCGCGAAGTTCGGCATGACGATGGTGACGCTCGGGCTCGCGGCGGAGTTCGCCCGCGACGGCATCGCCGCCAACACGCTGTGGCCGCGCACGACGATCGCCACGGCGGCGGTGCAGAACCTGCTCGGCGGAGACAAGGTCATGGCCGCGAGCCGCACGGCCGAGATCTACGCCGACGCCGCCTATGCGGTGCTGCTCAAGCCCGCGGCCGAGTACACCGGCCAGACGCTGATCGTCGAGGACGTGCTCGAGGCAGACGGCGTCACGGACTTCTCGAGGTACGCCGCTGTGCCAGGCACGCCCGACGACCGCCTGTTCCCGGACATCTTCCTCGACTGAGGCCGGAGCGCGGATCAGAACAGCAGGTAGACAGCGCCGGCGATCGTCAGGACGATCACGATGCGGTCGAACAGCACCTGATTCATGCGCTTCGCGAGGCGGATGCCGCCGAGTGCGCCGAGCACGACCAGGGGCGCCAGCACGGCATCCATCAGCAGCACATGTCCGTCGAACAGGCCGAGGCCCGCGAGGAACGGGATCTTCACGAGATTGATGATCGCGAAGAACCAGGCGGAGGTTCCGAGGAACACCTGCACGGGCGTGCGGGTCGCCAGGAAGTACATCGACATGACGGGTCCGCCGGCATTCGCGACCATCGTGGTGAACCCGCCGAGCGTGCCGTAGACACCGGAGAGCACGATGCCGCCGGGCGCGGGGGCCACGGCATCCGCTCGATTCTGTCGCCAGCGCCGCCACAGCGTGACGGCGATCATCGCGAGCAGGATCACGCCGATCGCGCGGCGCACGATGCCGTCGCCCGCGAGCGCGAGGAACGCGAATCCGGCGAGCAGCCCTGCGAGCACGGCCGGCGCCAGGCGCAGCAGTGTCGGCCAGTGCGCATGGCGGCGATAGGTGATCAGTGCGAACACGTCGCCGACGATGAGCAGCAGGAGCATCGCGGCGGTCGAGGTGCGCGCGGGGAGCACGGTCGCGAACAGCGCGATGGCCAGGACGCTGCCGCCGGGCAGCGCAGTCTTCGAGATGCCGATCGTGAGAGCTGCCAGGGCGAGTGCGGCCCACGCCCAGGGGTCGAGTGCGATCACCTCAGCTGCGAGACGCCGCGAGTGCTGCGGCGAAGCGCTCCGAGCGCTGTTCGATGTCGGCCCAGTCGGAGGCGGCGAGCGAGGTGCCGTTGGCGAGGTCGCCTCCTGCGCCGACCGCGACAGCACCGGCGCGGAACCAGTCGGCGAGGTTGTCGGGGGTGACGCCGCCGGTCGGCATCAGCGGAGCATCGGGGAAGGGCCCGCGCAGCGCGCCGAGGTAGGAGGGGCCGCCGAGCGACGCGGGGAAGATCTTGACCACGTCGACGCCGAGCTCGAGCGCGCCCATGACCTCGGTCGGCGTCATCGCGCCGGTCATGACCACGCGATCGGTGTCGAGCATCGCGCGGGTCAGAGCGGGCAGCGTTCCCGGGCTCACCAGGAACTGCGCGCCGGCGTCGGCGGCGAGTGCAGCCTGTTCGGCGGTGGTGACGGTGCCGGCGCCGATGTAGGCGGCGTCGCCGTGGCGCGCGATGAGCTCACGGATCACGGCGGGCGCGTCAGGCGTCGAGAAGGTGACCTCGATGCCGGTCACGCCGCCGCGGATGATCGCCTCGGACGCCTCGAGCGCGAGCTCGGGAGAGGGCGCGCGGAGCACGGCGAGGACGCCGGTGGCGCGGGCGCGGGAGAGACGGTCGGGCATCGGATGCTCCTTCGGTGGGGATGATCCATTCTCCCCGACTCAAACCTGTAATTACAAGCGACGCTGATGCGGCCAGGCCTCGACGACGTCCTTCGACTCCTTGAGGCCCAGGCCCGTGTGCTCGCGGACGAGCTTGATCGCCTGGATCTTCTGGTCGGCCGCGACGAGCCGGTCTACCTCTGCGGAGACGGATGCCGGGAGCGCGCCGCGCACGGAAGACGGCGTCGCGGTGATCGAGGAGTGAACGGCGGAGGCGTTCGAGACCGCGGCGAGGTGCGGGGCCGTCGTGCTGACCGACCAGTGGTCGATCCGATCCTTCGCTTCCTGCAGGCGCACGCCGGTGTGCTGGCGGTAGAGCTTGATGGCGTGGATCTTGTGCCCCGCCGCGACGAGCCGGTCGATCTCGGCGATCGCCGTGGGGGTCAGCTGCGACGCCGAGGCGGTCGACGTCGACGTGGAGGCGACGGAGCGGGCCATCGTCGGCGAGGGGGTGTAGACCTGCGGCTCCGGAGCCTTCGGACGCATGGACCTCAGTGCCGCAGCGACGACCACCGCACCGAGTCCGATGACCACGATGACGCTGCCGACGGCGATGAAGAGGTCCATTTCGTCAGTCTAGGGATGCGCGTGCCTTCGCCCCAGGGCCTTCCCACCCGGCACCGCGTACCCTGGAGGTATGACCGAGACTCCCCGCACGCGCGAGACGCGCCCCGCCACGGCACCCGCGTCGTCCCGTTCGGGGGCCCTCCGTTCCACCGGTGTCGCCCAGGTGCGCCCTGCGACCGAGGGCTGGACCCAGCAGAAGGATGCCACGGGGCGGCCGCTGCTGCAGTTCGCGAGCCCCAAGCGCGGCAAGCCGCCCGTGCACCTCGCCGACCTCACCCCGGCCGAGCGCGTCGAGAAGGTCAAGGAGCTCGGGCTCCCCGGATTCCGCGCGAAGCAGCTCTCGACCCACTACTTCCGCCACTACACGTCGGACCCCGAGCAGATGACCGACCTGCCCGCTGACACCCGCGAGCAGCTCGTCGCCGGCATGCTCCCGCCGCTGCTCACCGAGGTGCGCCGCCTGGAGACCGACCGCGGCGACACGATCAAGTTCCTGTGGCGTCTGCACGACGGCGCCCTGGTCGAGTCGGTGCTCATGCGCTACCCCGGCCGCATCACGCTGTGCGTCTCGTCGCAGGCCGGGTGCGGCATGAACTGCCCGTTCTGCGCCACCGGCCAGGCCGGTCTCACGCGCAACATGTCGACCGCCGAGATCATCGAGCAGATCGTCCGCGCGAACCGTCTGATCGCCGATGGCGGTCTCGGCGGCAAGAAGGCCGATGACCACTCGATGGAGCGCGTCTCGAACATCGTCTTCATGGGCATGGGCGAGCCGCTGGCCAACTACAAGCGCGTGATGGACGCGGTGCGCTCGATGGTGGCCCCGCAGCCCGATGGTCTCGGCATGAGCGCCCGAGGCATCACGGTGTCGACGGTCGGACTCGTGCCGGCGATCAAGAAGCTCGCCGACGAGGGCATCCCCGTCACCTTCGCCCTGTCGCTGCACGCCCCCGACGACCACCTGCGCGACGAGCTCATCCCGGTGAACTCCCGCTGGAAGGTCGATGAGGCACTCGACGCCGCCTACGACTACTACGCCAAGACCGGCCGTCGTGTCTCGATCGAGTACGCCCTGATCAAAGACATGAACGACCACGCATGGCGCGCGGACCTGCTCGCCGACAAGCTCAACGAGCGCGGCCGCGGCTGGGTGCATGTGAATCCGATTCCGCTGAACCCGACGCCCGGCTCGATCTGGACGTCGTCGGAGCCCTCGGTGCAGAACGAGTTCGTGCGCCGGCTCAACGACGCCGGCATCCCGACGACCCTCCGCGACACCCGCGGCAAGGAGATCGACGGTGCGTGCGGTCAACTCGTCGCGACGACCGAGGACGAAGCGGCCTCGGCCGCCATGGCCTGATCGCCCGGGATCGACCGCGCGGCATCGTTGCGTGGGTCGTCTCGCTCGCCATCCCGGCGACCGAGGTACTCGGCTCGCTCGAGCCATGAGGTGATGCGCTCGGGGCTCGCGTCCTTGACGCCCAGCATCCTGGTCGTGCGCACCGAGCGCACGCCGCAGAACCGCAGCGTCCCGCGAGCGACGTGCGTCTGGGCAGGCAGACCCGTGAACGGCGTGAGGAACCACGGGGTGTCGGCGAGCAGGAACAGTCGGCCGTTGCGCGCGGGCAGCAGCCCCTCGGGCAGCCCGAGCTTGGAGTAGCGGTACTCCTGCTGTGGCAGCAGCGCCCGATCGAAGAAGCCCTTGAGCAGTGCGGGCACCGACCCCCACCAGAGCGGCGTGAACACGACGACTGTCGCGGCCTCGGCGAGGGCGCGCTTGGCGTCGATCAGGTCGGGCTCGAGTTCCATGCGCTGGCGGTATCCGAAGCGCAGCGACGGATCGAACTCGAGATCGCGGACCGCGAGGATGCGCGCATCGCCGTGCCCCGCGGCGTAGCGCCGGGCGAGCTCGGCGGTGAGGGACCGGGCGTCGGGGTGGCCGTCGATGATCAGTGCAGTGGACATGCGGACTCCTAATGTTGACAGTGTCAAGCTGGTGGACACTGTCAAGATAGGCAATGATGTTGCTTGTGTCAAGTTCTCGTTCCAGCTATCACCACGGCGACCTCGCCCACGCCCTCGAGGCGGCGGCGATGCAGCTGCTGGTCGAGAAGCCGGCGGGGGAGATCAGCCTGCGCGAGGTCGCTCGCGCCGCCGATGTGAGCCACAACGCCCCGTACCATCACTTCTCCGACCGCCGCGGGCTGCTCAAAGTGCTCGCCGAGCGGAGCATGGCCGACCTCGTGGCGGCGGTGCGCGTCGCGATCGACGGGGCATCCGACCCGGCATCGGCGGTGGTCGAGGGCGGCGCGGCCTACATCCGCTACGCGGTCGAGCATCCGCACGGCTTCGACGTGATCTACGACCCCACGGTGTGCATCCCCGGTGAGCCCAGCGAGACAATGGCACCGCTGATCGCCGAGCTCGAAGAGCTGCTGTCGGCAGCATCCGTCGCCGCGGGCCTCGACGGACAGAGCGGCGTCACCGGCGTGTGGGGCCTCGTGCACGGCCTCGGAACCCTGTGCGCTGCCGGGCACTTCTCGCTCGACGATGCGCTCGCCGCGAGTGCCGAGGCGCTCACCCGGATGCTGCCTCGCTGACCGATCCTGGATGCTGCAGAGGCGGAAACACAGGGTTCGTCCACGCTTTCCACAGGCGACGTTTCGTAGATTGTCGGGATGCCCTATTCTGCCCACCGCCCCGGACGGTTCGATTCGCAGGGTCGGATCATCCTCGACAGCGACCCGAACGCTGACACGGACGACCTCGACTTCCTGCGTGAGTACGAGCCCACCGGTGCCGATCTGCAGGCGCCGGAAGCGGTCGACCCCACGCCGGAGGCGGAGAGCGAGCAGGATGCCGCAGCATCGGCCCAGCCTGCGCGCGAGCCGAAGCCCCGCCGCCAGCCCCGTGAGCGCACGCCTCGCGTGCCGGGTTCGCGACTTCGCACCCTCGCGATCCTCGGTGGCGCGGAGGGCGAGATCCTCGATCGGGTCCCCGGTGAGACTCCCCGTTTCGTGCAGATGTTCTTCGTGCTCGCCGGCACTGCTCTGGTCTCGGCGATCTCGATGCTGTTCGCGCTGACCACGGGCGTGCAGGCCGCGATCTGGCTGGCGGTGCCGCTGGCGATCGTCTGGGCGCTGATCATCTTCAACCTCGACCGGTTCCTGACGTCGACCATGACATCGACGCGCAACGTCTGGAAGCTGATCGGGCTCGCGATCCCGCGTGTGATCATGGCCGCGATCATCGGCTTCGTCGTCGCCGAGCCGCTCGTGCTGCAGATCTTCCACAACGACATCGCCCGCGAGGTCGCCGCGACGAACATCACGCAGGCGCAGTCCGATCAGGATGCTCTCGAGACGGGCCCCGAGAAGAAGGCGCTGGACGCGGCATCCGACCGCGTCGCCGAGCTCGAGAATCAGGCGGCCACGGGCATCGTCGCCGGCACCGATGCGTCATCGGCGACGGAATCCGCCGCGCAGACCACGGTCGACGACCTCACCGCCAAGATGACCGCTCAGCAGGCCGTGATCGACCAGGCGCGGATCCTGTACCAGTGCGAGCTCACGGGCGAGGGTGCCGGCACGGTTCCCGGCTGTACCGGCGTGAACGGCGAGGGTGCGAGCTCCGATGCCGCCCAGGCCCAGCTCGCCGAGGCGCAGCAGACCTACGACGCCCTCGCCGCGCAGCTGCGCACCGCCAACGAGGAGCTCGCCGCGGCAGGCACCGCCGCGAAGGAGAACACCAGCACGTCGGAGACGCAGAACCGCGAGGAGGCCCAGTCGCAGCTGCCCGCCGCCCGAGACAGCTACGACACCGCGCTCGCCGCGTACAACGCGCGCGCCGAATCCGTGGCATCCGGCAATGCGGGCGCGATCGGCCTGCTCAGTCAGATCAGCGGCCTCAACCGGCTGAGCGAGAAGGAGCCGACGATCCTGTGGGCGCACATCCTGATCGCCGCGCTGTTCTTCATGATCGAGCTGCTGCCGGTGCTGGTGAAGGTGCTCACGTCGTACGGCGACCCCTCGCTCTACGAGAAGGCCGTCGCGATCCGCAAGCAGGTCGCGCTCGACAAGGTCACCGCCGAGGGCTTCCGCGACCGCGCCGCGATCGTCAACGTGCAGTCGCAGGGGATCCAGGCGGATGCCGGTTCGGGCGAACCGCAGACCCGTGCCGAGCGCAAGGAAGCCGCCCAGGCGTCACGCGAACGTGCTCAGGCCGAGGAGCGCGAACTCGCCGAGAAGCGCGCCCAGGCGCAGACGCTCGAGGAGCAGGAGCAGCTGGTCGAGTCGCAGGTCTGAGCGCTGCGGCTGGTCTGCTCAGGCCGCATGCACCGGCAGTCGAGCGGCGAGGTCGCGGATCCTCACCTGCTCGACGGGTCTCGCGATCCGCGACGAGGGGGACAGCACGTCGATGATCCGCAGATCACCCTGAGTGCGCACCGCAGCAGCGAGCGAGCGGATCAGCGCGATCATCGACGGCTCACCCGTCCAGGTGGCGCCGGTCAGCGCAGTCTCGATGCGCGTGAGGGGTCCGTGGAGGGCTGGGTCGTGCTGGCGGGGGTCCTCCGAGAGCCATTCGACGAGCTCGCGGATGGTCCATTCGGGGGAGATTGGGTCAAGATTCTCATGTTCGATGGCGATTGGCTGGGTCATTGGTCCAGAATCGGATGCCATGAGTGCCGTCGACAGTGCCAATCACCGACCAGTGGCCCAGCGATCGGACGAAGGGTTCGCGCCCCTGGTGCGATCGGGCGAGGTGTCCGCGGAGGCCCTCGCTGCTCGACTCGGTCGATGGACGCAGGGCGAGGGCACACTGGCGGCTCGGCTTTCGCAGGGGATCGCCTCGCTGATCTCGGGTGGCGAACTCCGAGGGGGTGACCGCCTCCCCGCTGAGCGGTCCCTCGCCGCGACGAGCGCGGTGTCACGGGGCACCGTCGTCGCTGCGTACGCGGATCTCGCGGAGCGGGGTGTCGTCGAGCGCCGCCAGGGCAGCGGCACACGGGTCGCCGGGGCCGCGGTTCCCGCGCTGGCATCGGTGCAGCGACCCGGCCGCGGAGAAGCGCTCTTCTCGGCGTCGCCGAACGCGATCGACCTGCTCCGCACTGTTCCGCAGCTCTCCGATCTCGCCATCCAGCTGATCCGCGAACACCAGCCGCGGCTCGAACTCGCGCTGCTCCCCGAGACCGACCCCGCGGGGCTGCCGGCACTGCGCAAGCTGATCGCCGAGATGTACCGCGCGGAGGGGACGCCGACCACCCCAGAGCAGATCCTGGTCACGCACGGGGCGCAGCAGGCGATCAGCCTCGTCGTCAACGCGCTGGTCGGCCCCGGCGACGTGGTGCTCGCCGAGGAGGTCACCTGGCCGGGCGTGACCGACTCCGTGGGCCTGCGCGGCGGCACGGTGCACGGCATCCCGATGGGTGCGGACGGTATCGACGTCGATGCGCTCGAGATCGCGATCGCACGCCTGCGCCCCGTCGCGATCGCTCTCAACCCGCACCACCAGAACCCCACCGGCACTCGGCTTCCCGCGGCTGCGCGGCATCGTGTCGCAGAGCTCGCCGCGCAGTACGGCGTGCCGGTGATCGAGGACAGAGTGGTCGCGGGCATCTCGTTCGACGGCGTCGTGCCGCCGACGCTGGCGGCGGAGCGTGCCGATGCGCCGATCATCGTGGTCGAATCGGTGTCGAAGTGGGCGTGGGCAGGGCTGCGAATCGGCTGGCTCCGAGCAGATCCGGTGCTCGTGAGGCGGCTGCGCGCTGCACGACAGCTCGCCGACCAGTCGACGAGTGTGCCCGGTCAGCTCCTCGCACTCGACTTGCTCGCGAGGGCCGTGGACCTGCGCACCGCCACCAGCCGCATCCACGCGGAGCGGCTGCGACTCGTGCGGTCGCTGTTGGCCGAGCACGTATCCGACTGGCGCTGGGCCGAGCCGCGCGGTGGGCTCTCGCTCTGGGTGGCCCTGCCGGTGGGGTCGGCCAGCGCATTCGCCCGGTCCGCGGCCGTGCGCGGGGTGTCGATCGCCGGAAGCGCGGCGTTCGCGGCATCCGCCCTGCCGGACGATCACATCCGCATCCCGTTCACTGCGCCGGAGGACGTGCTCATCGAGGGTGTGCGACGTCTCGGTGTCGCATGGCAGGAGTATCGGGATGCTCTCAGCGACCGCCCCTAGCGTGGGCGCATGAGCAGACGGCGTCAGACGATCGTGGTGTCCATCGTGGGCGTGCTGGCGGTGGCGCTCTACGCCGGGTTCGCCGCTCTGCAGATTCTCGTGCTGAATCCCCTCGCTGCCGCGCCCGGACGCAGCCTCGATCAGATCCGCACTGACCTCAGCAATGTCGGGGAGAGCCTCGGTGCAGAGGTGGTCGTCTTCGTCCTCGGCATCGGAGTGGTGATCGCGGTGGTCGTCGCGGTGGTGGCGATCGCGGGAGCCGCCCGGCCCACGCTCACGGCGCTGCTGTTCCTCGCAGTTCTGAGCGTCGGCGCGTTCGGCTACTTCGCGGCCTCCTTCACCGCGGGGATGGGGCTCGCAGACACCTACGGGATCAGCGGTGCCGACTACTCGCCGTGGGCACGGCCGCTCTACCTCGTGAGCGCCGCATCCCTGATCGCGGCGATCGTGCTTGGAGTGTCGATGACGCGCGCGTCGCGTCTTCCCGGGCCCGCGCCGATCTCCTGACCACTGCTGTTCTGAGACCGGTCACGGCGATCGGGCCCCACTGTCGGTGA
>JAESFY010000124.1_pt1 | contig 39094 bp, 41 predicted proteins | sample 9266201 | NCBI WGS metagenome assembly JAESFY01 (sample SAMN14515071, study PRJNA621656) | algae metagenome | isolation source: Nodosilinea sp. WJT8-NPBG4 and co-occurring heterotrophs from soil, lower... | place: USA: Pinto Basin, Colorado Desert, California | collected 2006-05-27 | reverse complement strand
CAGGAGGAGAAGACGTTCCCGGACGAACAGGGGCACCGCGCGACGTCGGTCGTGGGAGCGGGATGAGCGGAATCCATGAGAGCCAGCATCACGCAGACCGGCGTCACTCGTCCAACTACGCTGGGAAGACCGCTTCGAAGGAGACCTGATGCCCACCGTTCCCACCTTCACCGCCCACAACGGCTTCGCCCTGCCCGCGATCGGCCTGGGCACGTATGCGCTCAACGGAGATGAAGGCGCCGCCGCCGTCGCCGGAGCCCTCGACGCCGGGTACCGCCTTGTCGACTCGGCCTTCAACTACGAGAACGAGGGGTCGGTCGGTCTCGGCGTCGCGGCATCCGATGTACCCCGCGAGGAGATCATCGTCACGACGAAGCTCCCTGGACGGCACCACCCGACCGCGAAGGCGCGGACGAGCATCGAAGAGAGCCGCTCGCGTCTCGGTCTCGACATCACCGATCTGCACCTCATCCACTGGCCGAACCCGAGCCAGAACGAGTACGTTCAGGCCTGGGCGGCACTGGTCGACGCGCAGGAGCGCGGCATCGTTCGCCAGATCGGCGTGTCCAATTTCCTGCCGGAGCACCTCGAGCGCATCGAGCGCGAGACCGGCGTGCGCCCGGTCGTCAATCAGATCGAACTGCACCCGTACTTCCCGCAGGAGGAGCAGCTGGCGTACCACCGTGAACACGGCATCCTGACCGAGGCGTGGAGCCCGCTCGGGCGCGCGAAGGAGCTCATCGGCGAGGCCGTCGTCGCCGAGATCGCCGCAGCACACGGCATCACTCCCGTTCAGGCCGTTCTCGCCTGGCATGTCGCGCGCGAGACCGTGTCGATTCCGAAGGCCGCGTCGCGCGAACACCAGGTCTCGAACCTCGCTGCGGCAGAGATCGTGCTCGACGATGCCGAGGTCGCCGCGCTCACCGCACTCGGCCGCCCCGACGGCCGCCTCTTCGACGCGGACCCTCGCACGCACGAGGAATCCTGACCGGCCTCAGACGACCTGTGTTCCGATAACCCGGACCAGTTCGAGCTTGCCGGCCGCCTCGCTCCCGGGCGCGGCGGTGAGCACGATCAGCGCCTGCGACTCGTCCTCGGTGAACAGCGCCTGACAGTCGACCTCGATCTCGCCCAGCTCGGGGTGGACGAGCACCTTGTGCTCCTCGAACCGCCGCCTGACCTCCTGGTCTTGCCAGAGGTCGACGAACTCGGGGCTCTGTGCGACAAGCTGCTTCACGATGTCACCCGCCCGCGAGCGGGTGCCGAGCAGTCCCTGCGCGGCCCGCAGCGAAGCCACGAGCGATCGGCTCTGCCGCGCGTGATCTCGCTTGGGATAGCGGCGACGCTCAGTCTCGGGGAAGGCGAACCAGCGGTAGATCCCGCTGCGCTCGATGCCCGTCCACTGCTCCGCGTCGCCCAGCAGCGCGCGAGCCGCGTCGTTCTGCACGAGGACCTCGTCGAGCACCGACACCACGAATGCCGGCGCATCGTGGAGCCGGTCGAGAATCCGCAGCATCCCGGGTCGGACGTGAGGCGTGGTCACACTCCGATCGGGCGCGCTGTAACCCGCGACGCGGTGCAGGTAGTCGCGCTCGTCGGAGGTGAGCCGCAGCGCCCGCGCCAGGGCAGCCACGATCTGCAGGCTGGGCTGCGGACCGCGGCGCTGCTCCAACCGCGTGTAGTAGTCGGTCGACATGGCGGCGAGCTGGGCGACCTCTTCGCGGCGGAGTCCTGGAGTACGCCGTCGCGGCCCTGCGCTCAGACCGACGTCGCTCGGCTGCAGCATCTCGCGTCTCCGCAGGAGGAAGTCGGCCAGCGCTTCTCGATCCACCACTGAAGTATCCCCCGCGCGGCCGATCGCATCCAGGGATCGCCGGTCCCTGGATGAGCGCTCTCTGGCGGGCGGTCGGCAGCCGATCGAGGCTGGACCCATGAACATCACCGGAAACACCATCTTCATCCCCGGAGCCACGAGCGGCATCGGCCTCGCTCTCGCCCATGCTCTGCGCGCCAAGGGCAACACCGTGATCGTCGGCGGGCGGCGGACGGCGCTGCTCCGTGAGATCGCCGCGAGCGACCCCGGCATCCACACCGTTCAGATCGACACCGTGCAGATCGATACGACGGATGCCGACAGCATCCGCTCCGCCGCGTCCGAGGTCATCTCGGCGCACCCCGGTCTGAACGTCGTCATCGCGATGGCCGGCGTCATGCGCGTCGAGGACTGGTCGCAGCCGTCCGGCTTCCTGGCGACCGCGGAGGAGACGATCGTCACCAACGTGCTCGGACCGATTCGCCTCATCGGCGCTTTCGTCGAGCACCTGCGCGGCCAGCCGGATGCCACGATCATGACCGTCTCTTCCGGTCTCGCCTTCGCTCCCCTGCGCGCCACGCCGAGTTACAACGCGAGCAAGGCGGCGATCCACATGCTCAGCGAGTCTCTGCGTCTGCAGCTCGCTGAGACGAGCGTCAAGGTGGTCGAGCTCGAGCCGCCTTCGGTGCAGACCGACCTGTTGCCCGGGCAGCGCGACAGCGAATTCGCGATGCCCCTTGACGCCTTCATCTCCGAGGTCGTCGGGCTGATCGAAGCGGAGCCGGATGCCAGCGAGATCCAGGTCGAGAACGTGAAGTTCCTGCGCTACGGCGAGGCGCGCGGCGACTACGACCAGGTGGTCGCCATGCTCAACAGCCGCGACCCGCACGGGCGCTGACGGTGTCGGGCATCAGGCGCCCAGCCCGGCCCTGACGCCCTCGAGGGCGGCCGCGGAACGACGAAGCAACTCGAGCTCCTCCGGGGAGAACGACGTGTTCCGGATCGGTACAGCCCCGGTCGCGCTCACGATCGACGGCACCGAGAGCGCCACCCCGTCGAGGCCGTGGAAGTCTCGCAGCACCGTGCTGACGGGCATCACGGCGTGCTCATCGCGGAGGATCGCCTCGACGATGCGCGCACTCGAGAGTCCGATCGCGTAGTTCGTGGCTCCCTTGCCCTTGATCACCTTGTAAGCCGCGTCGCGCACATCGATCGCGATGGCGTCCAGCTCAGCGAGGGTCAACCGGGGGTGGCCCGGCACCTCCCAGTCGAGGATCGGGACGGTGCCGATCGTGGCGCGCGACCACAGCGGGAACTCGGTGTCGCCGTGTTCGCCGACGATGTGCGCGTGCACGCTCGCGGTGGAGACTCCGGCGCGTTCGGCCAGTTTCCAGCGCAGACGTGAGGTATCGAGCACGGTACCGGACGCGAACACGCGCTCCGGCGGCAGCCCGGTGACCTCCTGCGCGATCACGGTGAGCACGTCGCACGGATTCGTCACGATGACGTAGATCGCGTTCGGTGCGACCTCGAGCAGCCGCGGCATCATCGTGCGGATGATGCCGGCGTTGACTTCCGCGAGTTCGGTGCGCGTCTGACCCGGCTTCTGCTTCGCGCCCGCGGTGATGACCATCACGTGCGACCCCGCCGCGACCGAGATGTCGCTGCCGCCGATGATGTCGCTCGTCCCGGTGAACTGCGTGCCGTGGGCCAGATCGAGGACCTCGGCCTCGACCTTCTCGGTCGCGATGTCGTAGAGCGCGATGTGGCGGGCGGAGCCGCGGATGAGAGCGGCGTAGGCGACACTCGATCCCACGCTTCCCGCACCGACGACCGTGAGCTTCGAGTTCTCGATGATCTCCATGCGCTCAGTCTCGCAGTGGATCACACCGCCGCGGCGACTGCCTCCGCGGCCGTGGGATGAGTGAAGACGAAGCCGGAATTCTCGAGGACGGCCGGGCGCACGTCGGCGTCGGTAAGGAGAAGCGAGTCGGCCGCGGCGCCCAGAGCGAGACGCAGCGCCCAGGCCGGCGCCGGCAGCCAGAAGGGGCGGCGCATCGCACGGGCGAGGGCGCGGCCGATGTCGTTCGCGGAGGCGGGCGTCGGTCCGGTGAAGTTCACGGGCCCGGCGATCTGCTGATCGATGACATGGCGGATGCCGCGCACCTCGTCTTCGAGCGACATCCAGGGCCAGATCTGCGTGCCCCTGCCGAGCGGCCCCGCGAGCCTGAAGCGGGTCAGCTGGATCATCGGCTTGAGAACGCCCTGGCGGTGGATGACCGGGGCGGTTCGCAGCAGGGCGACTCGGGTGTGGTCCTCCGCACGACGCGCCTCAGCCTCCCATTGCACGCAGAGCTCGGCGAGGAAGGTCTGTCCGGCCGGCGAATCCTCGGTGAGCAGTTCGCCGGGCGCGGAGCCGTAGTAGCCGACGGCGGATGCCGAGATGAATGCGGGAGCGTCCTGACGCAGTGCCCGCAGGGCGGTGGTGATCGTGCGCGTGCTCTTCAGCCGGGAATCGATCAGCTCGGTCTTGTAACGAGGCGTCCAGGGCAGCCGTCCGACGCTGGCGCCACCGAGAGCGACGATGGCCTCCGCCCCGTCGAGCACATCCGGATCGAGGTCGCGCTCTCCGGGCGCCCATTGCCGCTCGGACGAGTTCTTCGGCGGTCGCCGCACGAGCGTCGTCACGTCGATGCCGTCCGCGCGGAGCGATGAGGTCAGCGCGCTGCCGATGAGGCCGGATGCTCCGCTGATCACGATGCGTCGCGCCATGGTCGCTCCCGTTCCTCGTCCGAGGTGGGCCCTGCCGGGATCGAACCGACGACATCCACGGTGTAAACGTGGCGCTCTACCAGCTGAGCTAAAGGCCCTTCCGGTTCATCCTATCTACGAGAACGCGCGGAGGCTGCCCTCACCGCGCCAGCGGCACCTCGAGGTCCACACGTCCGAGCTTGTCCGGGTTCGCGACCGAGTAGATCCGGGCGATCAGTCCGTCCTCGACCGCGACCGCGACGACCCCGGCGAGCTCCCCGTCGACTTCCAGCCGGATCCCCGGCTGGCCGTTGATCGTGGTCGCCGCCGCGTGGAATGCGCCGGTGAGCTTGGCGAGGCTGCCGACGAGGTAGCGCGCGATCGTGTCCGCTCCCACCAGCGGTCGACGTGCGGCGCCGCGCACCTTGCCGCCGCCGTCCGCGACGGAGACCACATTCGGGGCGAGCACGTCCATCAGTCCCTGGATGTCACCGGTGTTCAGCGCGGCGATGAGCTGGTCGACGGCGCGCTCGTGCTCAGAGGGCACCACGCGGATGCGCGGACGACGGGCCGCGACATGATCCTTCGCGCGGTGCGCGATCTGACGCACTGCGGCGGGGGTCTTGGCCACGGCATCCGCGATCTCGTCGTACGGCACATCGAACACCTCGCGAAGCACGAAGACCGCGCGCTCGGCCGGGCTCAGGGTCTCCAGCACGGTGAGCATCGCGATCGACAGGCTCTCGGCGAGCTCGACGTCCTCGGCGACGTCGGGAGCAGTGAACAGCGGCTCGGGCAGCCACTCCCCGACGTAGTCCTCGCGACGCCGCGAGACGGAGCGGATGTGGTTGAGCGCCTGCCGCGTCACGACCCGCACGAGGTAGGCCTTCGGCGCCGTGACCGTCGAGGGGTCGACCGCCGCCCAGCGCAGCCAGGACTCCTGCAGCACGTCCTCGGCATCCGCCGCGGAACCGAGCATCTCGTAGGCGACGGTGAAGAGGAGGTTCCGGTGCACGACGAACGGGTCGTCGGCGGCGCTCTCGACGCGATCCATGGAGGCGAGCCTACGCAGTGTCCCCGACGGGCTCACGGGCGGTGGGCCGTTCCGCGAGCGGAGGCAGCCCGCACGCGTCGGCGAATTCTTCGGAGTGGATGCCGAGGGCCACGTTCATCCTGGCGCTCATGTTCATGAACGCGACGCGCGCGGCGAGCTCGACGAGTGCTGCAGGTCCGAGGTCGGCGAGCAACGCATCGGAGAGTTCGTCCGTCACGGCCGGCGGCGTCTGACTGGCAGCCTCCGCGTACTCCATCACCCTGCGTTCGACAGACGAGAAGACGGTCGCCTCGCGCCAGCGCGGCACCTCCCGGATCTTCGTCGCGTCGAGGCCATGGTTGTGACCCATGAAGTAGTTGAAGTCGAGGCAGAAGCTGCAGCCGATCGTGGCCGCGGCCGCCATCGCCGCATACGACGCGAGGTCTCGGTCGAGCTCCGACCAGCTCTCGATCTTTCGGCCGATGCCCATCGCGTCCTTCATGACCGCGGGATTGTTCCAGAGGACGCCGACGGATTCCGGCACCTTGCCCATCATCTTCTTCGCGAACACCTTCACGATCGCGCCGTAGATCCCGGTGACCTCTGCGGCCGGGATGCGGGTCATGCTGCTGCTCATGTTCGTGTCTCCTTCGATGTCGATGCCGGGTTCTCGGACCTTCGACATGGAGACACCGGCCGCGCCCCCGATGTGACAGAGGACCCGCAAGTCGTCCCGGCATCCACCCATCCGCATCGGGCACACGTTGCGCGCTCGTGTCGTGGAAGAGGGATAGGCTGAACCCGGCGCGCGTTGTGCACAGCCGACAAGGCTGCCCGCGTCGCTTCCCGTTTCCTTGGCATGACCTGCCAGCTTGACGAAAGGTTCGCCCCGTGACCGTGCACGACCAGGATCCGTATTCCCAGGGCCCCCAGGACAGCGATCCGGAAGAGACCGGCGAGTGGCAGCAGTCGCTCGATGAGCTGGTGGATGCGAAGGGCCACGGCCGTGGCCGCGAGATCATGCTCAGCCTGCTCAAGCGCTCGAAGGAACTGCACCTGGGCGTGCCGATGGTTCCGACGACGGACTACATCAACACCATCGCTCCGGAGAACGAGCCCGATTTCCCCGGCGACGAAGAGGTGGAGCGCCGCTACCGTGCCTGGATCCGCTGGAACGCTGCGGTCACGGTGCACCGTGCGCAGCGCCCCGGCATCGGCGTCGGCGGCCACATCTCCACCTACGCGTCTTCGGCGGCACTCTACGAGGTCGGCTTCAACCACTTCTTCAAGGGCCTCGACAACCCGGGCGGCGGAGACCAGATCTTCGTGCAGGGCCACGCCTCCCCCGGCACCTACGCGCGGTCGTTCCTCGAGGGGCGCCTGACCGAGGATCAGCTCGACGGATTCCGCCAGGAGAAGTCGCACGCGCCGAACGGCATCCCGTCGTACCCGCACCCGCGCTTGATGCCGGAGTACTGGCAGTTCCCGACGGTCTCGATGGGCCTCGGCCCGATCAACGCCATCTACCAGGCGATGTCGAACAAGTACATCGAGAACCGCGGCATCAAGGACACGTCAGCGTCGCACGTCTGGGCCTTCCTCGGCGACGGCGAGATGGACGAGGTCGAGAGCCGCGGTCAGCTGCAGGTCGCCGCCAACGAGGGTCTCGACAACCTGACCTTCATCGTGAACTGCAACCTGCAGCGTCTCGACGGCCCAGTGCGTGGCAACGGCAAGATCGTCCAGGAGCTCGAGTCGTTCTTCCGCGGTGCCGGCTGGAACGTCATCAAGGTCGTCTGGGGCCGCGAGTGGGACGACCTGCTCGCCCGCGACTCCGAGGGCGCGCTGCTCAACCTCATGAACGTCACCCCGGACGGCGACTACCAGACGTACAAGGCCGAGTCCGGCGCGTACATCCGCGAGCACTTCTTCGGTCGTGACGAGCGTGCCGCCGCCCTGGTCAAGGACTACTCCGACGACGACATCTGGAACCTCAAGCGCGGCGGCCACGACTATCGCAAGGTCTACGCCGCGTTCAAGGCTGCGACCGAGCACAAGGGCAAGCCCACCGTCATCCTCGCCAAGACGGTCAAGGGCTACGGCCTGGGTCCGCAGTTCGAGGGGCGCAACGCGACCCACCAGATGAAGAAGATGACGCTGGACAACCTCAAGACGTTCCGCGACGCGATGCACATCCCGATCACGGATGCGCAGCTCGAAGAGAACCCGTACCTGCCCCCGTACTACAACCCGGGCCCCCAGGACGAGACGATCCAGTACATGCTCGAGCGGCGCAACGCCCTCGGCGGCTTCCTGCCGGAGCGCCGTTCCACCCATGTCGGGCTGTCGCTGCCCGACGACGCGGCATACGCACTGCCCAAGAAGGGCTCCGGAACGCAGGAGATCGCGACGACCATGGCGTTCGTCCGTCTGCTCAAGGACCTGCTGCGCTCGAAGGACTTCGGTCACCGCATCGTGCCGATCATCCCGGACGAAGCGCGCACCTTCGGCATGGACGCGTACTTCCCGACGGCGAAGATCTACAACCCGAACGGCCAGCACTACACCTCGGTCGACCGGGAGCTGCTCCTCGCCTACAAGGAGAGTCCGCAGGGACAGATCGTGCACGTCGGCATCAACGAGGCGGGTGCCGTCGCGGCATTCACCGCAGCCGGCACGTCATACGCGACGCACGGCGAACCGCTCATCCCGATCTACCTCTTCTACTCGATGTTCGGGTTCCAGCGCACGGGTGACGCGCAGTGGGCCGCCGGCGACCAGATGGCTCGCGGCTTCATCATCGGCGCCACCGCCGGTCGCACGACACTGACCGGCGAAGGCCTGCAGCACGCCGACGGTCACTCCCACCTGCTGGCGGCGACCAACCCGGCGACGGTCTCCTACGACCCGGCCTACGGCTACGAGATCGCACACATCATGCGCTCCGGTCTCGAGCGCATGTACGGGGGCGATCACGAGGATCCGAACGTCATGTACTACCTCACGGTGTACAACGAGCCGATGGTGATGCCCGCCGAGCCGGAGAACGTGGATGTGGACGGTATCGTCCGCGGCATCCACCGCGTCTCCGTCGGCGAGGGCGAAGGTCCCCGCGCGCAGCTGTTCGCGTCGGGTGTCGGCCTGCCATGGGCCCTCGAGGCGCAGCAGTTGCTGAAGAGCGACTGGGGCGTCATCGCCGACGTGTGGTCGGTGACCTCCTGGACCGAACTGCGCCGCGACGGCCTCGCCGCTGACGAGCACAACTTCCTGTACCCCGAAGATGAGCCCCGCACGGCCTACCTCACCCAGAAGCTCCAGGGCGCCGAGGGTCCGGTCATCGCGGTCAGCGACTTCATGCATGCCGTGCAGGATCAGATCCGTCCGTGGGTCCCGAACCGCTTCGCCACGCTGGGCGCCGACGGATTCGGATTCTCCGACACGCGTGCCGCGGCTCGTCGCTTCTTCAAGATCGACGGCCCATCGATGGTCGTGCGCACCTTGCAGTCCCTTGCCGAGGATGGCGTCGTCGACCGCTCGCTCGCCGCGCAGGCCATCCAGAAGTACAACCTGCACGATGTGAACGCCGGCACCAGCGGCAACGCGGGCGGGGAGAGCTGAGTCCTCGGTGGCAGCTTCGTCTTCCCCCGATATCGACAAGAGCGCTACCCTCACCTGGCTGCGCCGCATCTCCGGCGACATCGCCTCCGTGACGATCAAGCGACTGGAAGACACGCTTCCCTGGTACGCCGACATGCCACCGGCCCGCCGCTCTGCGGTCGGGCTGGTGGCGCAGGCGGGCATCACCTCGTTCATCCAGTGGTACGAGGACCCCAACTCGACTCCGTGGATCGCGGCCGACATCTTCGCCGCCGCCCCCCGCGAGCTGCTGCGCAGTGTCAGCCTCCAGCAGACCCTGCAGCTGATCCGCGTGACGGTGGAGGTCACCGAGGAGCGCGTCGCCGGTCGCGGCAACGACCTCCGCGAGGCGATTCTGCTCTATTCGCGCGATGTCGCGTTCGCTGCCGCCGACGTCTACGCACGCGCGGCCGAGGCCCGTGGGCTCTGGGATGCGCGGCTCGAAGCTCTCGTCGTCGACTCGATCCTCACGGGCGAGGCCGACGAGGAGCTGCCGAGCCGCATCGCGGCCCTCGGCTGGCACGGACACGGCGAGGTCGCGGTCCTGGTCGGCACGACTCCCCCGCAGTTCGACGTCGACCTCGTCCGACGGACAGCGCGCAAACTGGCGGTCGACGTGCTCATCGGCGTGCAGGGTTCTCGACTGGTACTGGTGCTCGGTCGCGCCAGGGTCGCGGGACAGGACACCGAAGAAGTCGAGGACGAGCTCGGCTTCCAGGAGATCGCGACCCGTCTGGAGCCGTCCTTCGGCCCGGGCTACGTCGTCCTCGGGCCGCCGGTCGCGGCACTCGTCGATGCCAGCCAGAGCGCCCGCGCCGCCCTCGCGGGCTTCGCCGTCGCTCGCGCGTGGCGCAGCGCGCCGCGTCCTGTCGAGGCGGACGACCTGCTGCCCGAGCGTGCTCTCGCCGGCGACCCTCTCGCGAAGCTGACGCTCATCGAGCGGATCTTCCGCCCGCTGCAGGCGCACTCCACGGATCTCGTGACGACACTCTGGAGCTATCTCGACAACGGCCGCTCTCTCGAGGCCACCGCCCGGGAGCTGTTCGTGCACCCGAATACGGTGCGATACCGCCTCAAGCGGGTGAGCGAGGTCATCGGCTGGGACGCCACCGGCCCGCGCGAGGCTCTGATCCTGCAGACGGCCCTGATCCTCGGATCCATCGGCGTCGCCGACCAGGCGCGTCGTCGCCCGGCGCTTCGCCGGACCCCGCGCTGAGCACGCCTGACCCCTCTGCCTGTACGCCACACACAAGGGTTCTCCAGAATCTTGTGATGGATCATCCACCGCTCCGCACGAAACGTTGGCAGACTGAGGGTGTGATTGTCGTCGTATGCCCGGGACAGGGCTCGCAGACCCCCGGATTCCTCGCCCCCTGGCTCGAGCTCGACGGGGTGCCCGAGCGCCTCGCCGCATACTCGGAGGCCGCGGAGGTCGATCTCCGCGAACACGGCACGAACTCGGATGCCGACACGATCCGCGACACGCGCATCGCACAGCCGCTGATCGTCGCCGCGTCGCTGATCGCCGGCGACGCGCTGGCGGCGCGTGCCGGCCGCCGTCCGGACGGCACCGCAGGACACTCGGTCGGCGAGATCGCCGCCCTCGTCGGAAGCGGCATCATCGACGCCGGGACCGGCATGCGTCTGGTCGGCATCCGCGGAAGGGCGATGGCGGATGCCGCGGCGCAGACCCCGACCGGCATGAGCGCGGTGCTCGGCGGCGACGAAGCAGCGGTGCTCGAACGGCTCACCGAACTCGGTCTCTCCCCGGCGAACTACAACGGCGGTGGCCAGCTCGTGGTCGCCGGAGAGCTCCCCGGACTCGAGGCTCTTGCGACTGACCCGGTCAAGGGCACGCGTGTGATCCCGCTGCAGGTCGCCGGCGCCTTCCACACGACCTACATGGCGGCAGCGGTGGCCGCGCTGCGTGACGCTGTCGCGGCCGTGACGCCCGCCGATCCTTCGATCACACTCTGGTCCAACCGCGACGGCTCTGTCGTCGACAGCGGCTCGCAGGCGCTCTCCTACCTGGTGGATCAGGTGTCGCGACCGGTGCGGTGGGATCTCTGCATGAGCTCCTTCGCCGACGCCGGGATCACCGGCATGATCGAGCTCGCCCCGGCGGGTGCACTCACCGGTCTTGCGAAGCGTGGCCTCCGCGGCGTGCCCACGGTCGCCGTCAAGACCCCCGATGACCTCGACGCGGCGGTCGCGCTGCTGAACGGAGAAGCAGCATGAGCATCACACTCGCCCAGGTCGCAGGCCCCGCATACACCCGCATCTACTCCTTCGGTGCGGCACGCGGTGAGAACGCCGTCCCGAACGAAGATCTCATCGGCCCCATCGACTCCAGCGACGAGTGGATCCGCCAGCGCACCGGAATCATCACCCGCGCCCGTGCCGACAAGGGCACCGACGCGATCGATCTCGCCACCATCGCAGCAGCCGAGGCCATCGAGAAGTCCGGCGTAGCGGCCGATCAGGTCGATCTCGTGATCGTCGCGACGATCAGCAACCCGAAGCAGAGCCCCTCGGTCTCGGCGATCGTCGCCGACCGTGTCGGTGCGAACCCGGCGGCCGCGTACGACGTGAACGCCGCGTGCGCGGGGTATGCCTATGCCATCACGCAGGCTGACGCCCTGATCAAGGCGGGAGCCGCGCGCTACGCGCTCGTGATCGGCACCGAGAAGCTCTCCGACGTCGTCGACCCGGCAGACCGGAGCATCTCCTTCCTGCTCGGCGACGGCGCCGGCGCAGCCCTCATCGGCCCGAGCGACACCCCCGGGATCGCCCCGGCCGTCTGGGGCTCGGACGGCTCGAAGGCGGATGCCGTCGGCATGAACGGCACTCTCACACAGTTCCGTGACGGCGAGGTGCCGTGGCCCACGCTCCGTCAGGAAGGCCAGACGGTCTTCCGGTGGGCCGTCTGGGAGATGGCGAAGGTCGCCCGCGAGGCCCTCGACAAGGCCGGGGTCGGACCGGACGACATCGCCGCGTTCATCCCGCACCAGGCCAACATGCGCATCATCGATGAGTTCGCCAAACAGCTGAAGCTGCCGGAGACCACGGTGATCGCGCGCGACATCGAGACCACCGGCAACACCTCCGCCGCCTCGATCCCACTCGCCAGCCACCGGCTGATGGCCGAGCACCCCGAGCTGTCCGGCGGTCTCGCGCTGCAGATCGGCTTCGGCGCGGGGCTCGTCTTCGCCGCACAGGTCGTCGTCCTCCCCTGAGATCGCGCGACCTTCCCTAGACTGTTCCACGGTTCCGAATACAACCCGTAAGAAAGAGGAAGACCACATGGCTTTCACCAACGATGAGGTCCTCGCCGGCCTCGCAGAGCTGATCACCGACGAGACCGGCATCAACGCCTCCGAGGTCGCCCTCGAGAAGTCCTTCACGGACGACCTCGACATCGACTCGATCTCGATGATGACGATCGTCGTCAACGCCGAGGAGAAGTTCGGCGTCACCATCCCCGACGACGAGGTCAAGAACCTCAAGACCGTCGGCGACGCCGTCAGCTTCATCGTCGCAGGCCAGGAGTAGTCCCCGCAGGATGCCACCCCCGCGCCCGCGGGGCGTGGCATCCTCTGCCCTGCCCGAATCCTGCTCCACCCGCCCGACAAGGAACCACACCATGACCAAGCGCATCGTCGTCACCGGCATCGGCGCCACGTCCGCCATCGGCGGGACCGCTCCGGAGAACTGGAGCAACCTGCTCGCAGGAGTGTCCGGCACGCGGACCCTCGAGCACGACTGGGTGCAGCAGTACGAACTCCCCGTCACCTTCGCCGCCGAAGCCATCGTCCGGCCGGAAGAGGTCCTGCCGCGTCACGAGGCGAAGCGCCTCGACCCGTCGTCGCAGTTCGCCCTGATCGCTGCCCGCGAGGCCTGGGCAGACGCCGGTTCGCCCGAGGTCGACCCCGAGCGGCTCGGCGTGGACTTCGCGACCGGGATCGGCGGACTCTGGACGCTGCTCGACGCGTGGGACACGCTGCGTGAGAAGGGTCCGCGGCGAGTCATGCCGCTGACCGTGCCGATGCTCATGCCGAACGCCGCCGCAGGAAACCTGTCGCTGCAGTTCCATGCCCGCGCCTACGCCCAGACCGTGGTGAGCGCGTGCGCGTCGAGCACCGAGTCGATCATCCACGCCTTCCACCACCTGCAGGACGGCGACGCCGACATCGTGATCGCCGGCGGCACCGAGTCCGCGATCCACCCGATCACCATGGCGTCGTTCGCGTCGGCGCAGGCACTGTCGCGCCGCAACGACGACCCCGCACACGCTTCCCGGCCCGGCGCCATCGACCGCGACGGCTTCGTCATGGGCGAGGGCGCGGCCGCGCTGATCCTCGAGACCGAGGAGCACGCGAAGGCTCGCGGCGCGAAGATCTACGGCTACGTGCTCGGCGGCAGCGTGACCGCGGACGCGTACCACATCACCGGGAACGACCCCGAGGGAACCGGCGCCGCACGCGCTGTCACCCAGGCCCTCGCGGAAGCCGGCGTCACGGCCGACCAGGTCACCCACATCAACGCGCACGCGACGTCGACTCCGGTCGGCGACCCGAACGAGTATGTCGCTCTGAAGAAGGTCTTCGGCGACCGTATCGATGAGATCCCGGTCTCCGCCACGAAGGCGTCCACGGGCCACCTCCTCGGCGGCACCGGAGCCCTCGAGGCGATCTTCTCGCTCCTGGCGCTGCGCGACCGCGTCGCCCCGCCCACGATCAACATGACGCAGCCGGACCCGGCAGTGCCGTTCCGGCTCTCGGGCGAGCCGACGCCGCTCGGTGACGGCCCGCAGATCGCGATCAGCAACTCCTTCGGCTTCGGCGGCCACAACGCCGTCGCCGTGTTCGCGAACGCCGACTGACCACGCGGCTGGCAAAACGAGGGAAGGCCCCGGGAGAGCACTCCCGGGGCCTTCCCTCGTCTACGGCGGCTCAGCGTGCGGCTGCAGTGGCCACCTCACGCGAGCGCGCCTCGCGGCGTCGGGTGATGCGGGGCAGGAACCAGCCGATGAGCGGACCGACACCCAGGGCGAACACGACGGTGCCGACTCCCACCGGGCCGCCCAGCAGGAAGCCGACGAGGAGCACGCTCCCCTCGATCAGCGTGCGCACGATCCACACTTTCCAGCCGGTGACACGGACCAGCCCGGTCATCAGTCCGTCGCGCGGACCCGGGCCGAAACTCGCGGCGATGTACAGCCCGGTGGCGAACGCCAGCAGCACGAGTCCGACGGCGAACAGGGGCGCGCCGACCCAGATCGACGGCGCGGCCGGAAGGACCGCGAGCGTCAGGTCGGCGCTGGGCCCGACGAGAAGAGCATTCAGCAGCGTACCGACGCCCACCCGCTGGCGCAGCGGTATCCACAACAGCAGCACCACGATCGAAACGAGCACCGTGACCGTCCCGTAGCCGATGCCGGACTGCCCTGCCACCCCCAGCGCGAGCACGTCCCACGGCGAGACGCCGATCCCACCCCGCACCATCAGGCCGAGCGCGACGCCGTAGAGGAAGAGGCCGACGAGCAACTGCGCGGCGCGCTCGATGAGATCGCGACGGCTCGTCGCGGCGACGGGGAGGAACAGGGAACGCAAGGGCACGTCTCCATCATCGCTGCCGTGAGCGACGCCGAGCCGAGTCCACTCTCTGGAAAGTGGCCTGCCTGAGCGAGTCCACTTCTGCGGCAGACTGGAGCGATGACGTCACGATTGGTGGAACAGCTCGGTGCACAGAACGCGGCCGGCGCGACCGCCGCAGCGCTGGCGGGGCAGATCCGCGCGCTGATCCTCGACGGTCGCCTCACCGTCGGCGAACGGCTGCCGAGCGAACGCAGCCTCGCTCTCGAACTCCGGCGCGCACGTTCGACCATGACGCGCGCCTACAGCCTTCTGGAGAGCGACGGGTATGTGAGCCGAGTGCACGGCGGGGGCACGCGGGTCGCGCTTCCCCAGCGCGGTACCTTCGCTCCGGAGCTCGACGACGGCGACGCCATCGACCTGTCGATCGCCGCGATGGACTCGACCCCGGGACTCTACGATGCCACGGTTCGTTCCCTGCCCCGGCTCGCGGCGCTGCGGAACACGAGCGGATACTCGCTCCGCGGACTCCCGGAACTCCGCGACGCCGTCGCACAGCGCTTCGTCCAGCGCGGGGTTCCCACGACCGCCGACGACATCATCATCACCTCGGGCGCCCTGCACGCACTCAACCTCGTCCTCGCAGCGCTCGGCGGGCGAGGGGACCGCGCGGTGGTCGAACAGCCGACCTTCCCGCACGCCCTCGACGCGCTGCATCGCAGCGGGTATCGTCTGCTCCCGACTCCGGTCGGCGTCAACGGATGGGACGCGCGTCATCTCACCGACCTGCTGCTGCGAACCCGTCCCGCCGTGGCATACTTCATCCCCGACTTCCACAACCCCACCGGCGCGACGATGACCGATCTCGACCGCGAGCACCTCGCGGTCACGGCCCGCAACACCGGGACGCACGTGATCGCCGATGAGACCACCTTCGAGCTCGACGTCGACCGCGGATGGACACCTCGTCCTCTGTCGGCGTTCAGTCCGAAGGTCGTGACGATCGGGTCGATGTCGAAGATCGCGTGGGGCGGCCTCCGCCTCGGCTGGATACGTGCCGAGAGGCCCGTGATCTCTCGGGTTCTCGCGGTGCGTCCGTCCTTCGAGCTCGGCACCGCACTCCTCGATCAGTGCATCGCGGTCGAGCTGCTCGACGAGATGCCGGCCCTCTCGGCGCACGTGCGCTCCCGACTGCACCGAGGCCGCGCTGCCGTCGCAGCCGGACTCGAGGCGATCGGCGGCGGACTGCGGATGCCGCCGACGCCCGGCGGACTCTCCGCATGGGTGGACCTCGGGGCCCCCGTCTCGACCGAGCTCTCGCTCGCCGCGCGCGAGCATCAGCTGATCATCCCTCCCGGTCCGCGGTTCTCCACGGGGGGCGTTCTCGAGCGCTTCCTCCGCGTTCCGATCACGCATCCGCCCGAGAAGACCGCGGCTGCCATGGAGCGACTGGGTCGCGCTTGGGCGGATCTGCGCGAGGGCGGCTCCGCACAGCGTCCCGCGGAGACGCACGCGGCGGTCATCTGAGCACTCGCCGCTCGCGCCCGCTGCCGACGAAGACCCCGTCCCATCCGGGCCGGGGTCTTCGTCGTATGAAGCGGGGAAACGTCTTCTCAGCGTCCGGGACGAGTCACCGGCATCCGATACTCACGCCTCCGCGCTCCAGGCTTGTGCGGCGGTCAGCCGACCTTGTGGAGCCAGACGACGCGGGCGTCGTCGCTGGCGTGGCGGAACGGCTCCAGCTCCTCGTCCCAGGCCGAACCGAGGGCGATGTCCAGCTCGCGCTGCAGCTCGACCGCGTTGCCGCCGGCGATCTCCATCGCGTAGCGGATGCGGTCCTCGCCGATGACGATGTTGCCCGCGGCATCCGTCTGGGCGTAGTGGATGCCGAGATCGGGCGTGTGCAGCCAGCGGCCGCCGTCACTGCGCGGCGTCGGGTCCTCCGTCACCTCGAAGCGGAGGTGCTCCCAGCCGCGGATCGCGGTCGCGAGAGCAGCGCCGGTTCCGACCGGGCCGTCCCAGTAGAACTCGGCGCGGCGAGCACCCTCGAGGACGGGCTGCTCAGCCCAGTCGAAGTTCACCGCGCGCCCGATAGCGCGTCCTACCGCCCATTCCAGGTGCGGGCAGAGCGCGCGAGGCGCAGAGTGGATGAACACCACTCCGCGTGCGTAAGCCGTCGCCATGATCTCTCCGTTTCATCAGGTGCGTCTTCCCCAACGACCTGAAACCACGAGAGTGGCGAGAATATGCGGTTATGGGCCCATTCTCGCCCAGTCCGGGCGAAATCACAAGCGTGTCATTCCGACGGAGAAGGCCCCGGTCGAATCGACCGGGGCCTTCTGCTCTTCGGATCAGTCCGAATCGCAGGGAACGTGCTTACGCCTCGCTCATCGCCTGCTTGACCTGCTGGCCCTTGGCGGCATAGTACGCCGCACGTGCAGCATCCTTGCGGGCCTGCTCGGCGTAGCCGAGCTCCAGGGTCTCCTGATCGACCTCGTAGTTGGGCACGTCATCGGTGCCGTTGTACTTCTCGATGTACGCGTCGAGCTCGGGGCCCGAGGTCCACGAGGTGATGAGGCAGTAGCGCGGCTCGTCGCCGTTGTGCGTGGCGGCATGCCACAGGCGCTGCGTGTCGACGATCAGCTGAGCGCCGGCGGGCAGCGCGATGCGGTATTCGATGCTCGGATCGGTGCGGTTCTCGCGCAGGACGAAGTAGCTGTCCTTGTCGTCGGTGAGGTTGAAGAAGCCACGAACGACCCAGCCGGTGCCGTCGGGGTTCAGGCGGTTGTTGTCATCCTGATGCAGGTTGTACAGGCACTCCCCGTAGGGCGTGGGCTGCAGTTCGATGACGCGGCAGCGACCGACGTTCGCACCCGGCTCCTGCGCGCGACGCGTGAGGTTCGGCGCCTTCTCGACCTGCGAGTCGATCCAGACGCCGTCCTTGTCGGTGCGCGGCGGCTTGTGGTTCCAGAAGCCGTTGCACTCGATGTCACCGAAGGCACTCGCGAGCGGCGCGAACCGGGTGTCACCCGAGGACTTCCAGTCGTTGTACTCGATGTCGAGCCACTCCTTGGGGTCGAGCTCCTGGTTGTAGCTGTCGAGGACGACGAATCCCTTTTCCTCGAGGGCAGCGGACTTGATGTATCCCATGATCTGAGTCAGATCCTTTCATCGGGGGCCAGCACGTTTTAACAGGCCCTGATAAGGCAAGCCTAACAGCGACCGCCCGGCGCTCCACGGAGGTGCACCGTGCATAACCGAATAGACTGATCCGGGCCCTCGGCGAGTCCTCGGGGCCCGCTCTACGGGAGGACGAGACACCAGCATGAGCACCGCGACCAACGTCGAGGCGACAGCAGTCAACACGATCGAATGGCTCGCGGCGGGCACGACCACCATCGTTGTCCCGGTGTATCAGCGGCAGTACCGATGGGACATCGGCGGCTGCGAACGGTTGCTCTCCGACATCCGCGCGGTCGCGGCGCAAGACGACGAGCACCGGCACTTCATCGGGTCGATCCTGTCTGCGCAGGACGGCCCGGAGCCGGGTGCGGACCTCATCCTCATCGACGGCCAGCAGCGCATCACCACGCTGATGCTGCTGGTGGCGGCTCTCCACCATGCGGTCCGAGACGCCGATCCGATGCTGGCGGCGGAGCTCGAGCGGGTGCTGGTCCGACAGGACGCGCCCGAGCGCACGAAGCTGCGGCCACACGACGCCTGGGCCGAGCTCTACGAGTCCGTCGTGCTCGATCGCCGGGACGACACCGAGCGGGAATCGCGCTTCGACGACAACTACGCCTTCTTCCGCAGCCAGATCCACGCGGAGGAGACGGCGCGCATCTGGCGAGGGCTGCAGAAGCTCGAGCACGTCTCGATCACGCTGGGCGCGAAGGCGAACGCGCAGCAGATCTTCGAGAGCCTGAACTCCACGGGCGAACCGCTGCGCGACCACGAACTGATCCACAACTACATCCTCATGGGTCTGACGCACACCGAGCAGCTCGACGTGGAGGCCCGCTTCTGGCTGCCGATCGAGCAGCACACGGGCGAGGCGATCGGCGCATTCTGGCGTCACTACCTCGTTATGACGACGGGTCGAGAGCTCGCCGCCGACGGCGAGCACGGCGTCTACAGCGCCTTCCGCCGGTCCTTCCCCCGTGTCGACGTCGCTCGGCTGCAGGCGGATGCCGAGGACTGGCGGCACTTCGCCGAGATCTACGGCATCCTTGTCGATCCTTCGCGAGAACCGGATGCCGAGATCGCCCGCCAGCTGCGCTACGTGAACACCTTCGGGCGCTCCACGTACCCGCTGGTCATGAGCGCGTACAGCGATCACCGCCGAGGCATCATCGCGCGGGACGAGCTCATCGAGACGCTGGAGTGGATCCAGGCGATGCACCTGCGCCGCACGCTCGTGAACCTCCCCGGCGAGCGTCTCATCGCACGCCTCTGCCGCGCACGCTCCGGCGGCCGCGACGCCCTCGCTCGGGCCTTCGCCCGGATCACCCCTTCGGACGAGCGCGTCAGCGCCGTGCTGAAGTACAGCGAACTCCCCCATGCCGCCTACGTGCTCGGACGCCTCGAGGGAGTGGACGACGTCGACGGATTCGATGTCGAGCACGTCGTGCCCGCCGTGCCGGGCGATGCCTGGACTGGCGACGGCCTGCGCCCCTGGAGCGAGTACACCGAAGACGAGCAGAACAGCCACCGCGCGCTCGCCCCCACCCTGGGCAACCTCACCCTGCTCGAACAGCCGCTCGCAGAGCGCGTCTTCGGAGCGCCGTTCCCGGTCAAGCGCACCGAGGCATACGACCGCAGCGCCGTCCCCGGAACGCGTGCCCTGGGCGGAGCGACGTCGTGGGGCACCGCGTCGATCACGCAGCGCACGGTCGCCCTCACCGCCCGGCTCCTGCGCATCTGGGCACGGCCCGCGCTGCCGGAGATCGACGACGACGGCCTGACACCGATCCTCGACGCCGTCCGCCGTCGCGGGTGGCCGGCCGGTTGGGAGCGTGAGTTCGACTACGTGGAGTACCGCGGCGAACGGTGGGAGGTGCCCGACGTGAAGTACCTGTTCAACCGGGTCTTCCGCCGCGCCTGGACTGACAGCCGTCCCGCGGCGCTGGCGTACTGCGCCAATCATGGCGGGCCGATCTACGACGAGATGGCCTGGAAGGGGCAGTGGGACGAGCTCGACGGCTCTCATTTCCTCTACATGGGCTGGGACGCGAACTACATGATGACGGCCGTGCAGGGGGTGCTGGAGGAGTCCGGCATCGCCTCCGAGGTTTTCGTCAAGTACTCCTACATAGGGAACGTGATGTGATGACCACCGCGAAGACCGTCACCCGTCGGATGCTGGATCTGACAGTGGAAGAGCACACGCTCACTCTCCCCCTCGTCTGGGGAGATGCGTCGGATCACTTCACGATCGACGTGTTCGCGGCCGTCGTGTCGCGCGAGGGCGGCGAGGATCTGCCGTTCCTCGTCTTCCTCCAGGGCGGGCCGGGCCACGAGGCGCCACGACCGTTCCACTCGCCCGCGTCCCCGGCCTGGCTCGACGCGGCCCTCGCCCACTACCGGGTGGTGCTGATCGATCAGCGCGGCACCGGCCGGTCCACGCCGGTCGGCGACGACGACCTCGAGCGAGGCGCGACGGCGGTCGCGGAGCATCTCACCCACCTGCGCGCGGACGCGATCGTCCGCGACTGCGAAGCTCTTCGTGAGCATCTGGGCGCGGCGACCTGGAGCGTGCTCGGCCAGTCGTTCGGAGGCTTCACGACCCTCGCCTACCTGACGACCGACGCAAGTTCCCTGGACGACGTCTTCGTCACCGGCGGCCTCAGCGCGGTCGGCCGCCACCCCGACGACGTGTACTCCCTCTGCTACGACAAGATGCGATCGGCATCCGAGCGGTACTACCGCCGCTTTCCCGAGCATCGGGATGCGATGCGCCGGCTCGTCGACCGAGCGGATGCCGGAGACATCGTGCTGCCCGACGGCGAGGTGGTCTCCCGCTCGCGGCTGCGGTCGCTGGGCTCAGCGCTCGGCACGAACGACGGCTGGCAGACCGTGTGGTCGCTCCTGGAGCGCGACCCGCGGTCCAACGCCTTCCGCTACGACCTGATGCACGCGATGCCCTACGGCGGCCGGAATCCGATGTACTTCGCGTTCCACGAGTCGAGCTATGCCGACGGGCACGCGACGCGGTGGTCGGCGGAGCGCACCGAGCCGGACGACTTCCGCGACGACCCCACGCTCTTCACGGGCGAGCACATCCGCCGGGAATGGACGGAGACCGTCCCCGCCTTCCAGCCCTGGCGCGATGTCGTGCTCGAACTCGCCGATTTCGAATGGCCGCGCCTCTACGATGCGGAGGCGATCTCGGCATCCGGTGCCACGGGTGCCGCAGCGGTCTATGTGAACGACGTGTATGTCCCGCTGGAGTTCTCACTGGAGACCGCACGACTCCTGCCGGGCGTCGACCTCTGGGTCACGAGCGAGCACGAGCACAACGGCCTGCGCTCGGGTCCGGTACTCGCGCACCTGATCGACCTCGCGCACGGGCGGCGCGTCCGGTAGAGATCTCCTCCTCCGGACGGATGCCACGGCAGCTCGCCCTGCCTATCGTTGTCATATGACCGATGCGATGGCGTGGCTGACACTGGCGCTGGTCCTCGCCATGGGGCCACTGCTGCTCATACTCGGCATGATGCACACATTCTCCCGCAAGCCCGTCGAGGAGAAGTACGTGAACTCGACGGCGGGCGGCATCAGCGGAGCATTCGACGCCGTGTGGTCCCCATCCGCGCACGAGGCCGGCCAGGAACGCGATCGGCAGACGCAGCGGACCGCGCCCGCGCCGTCTCCCGGAGATCAGCCCAGCAGGATCGACGGCGACCGCATCGTCATCGACATCTGAGCGACACCCGGGAACGACGAAGGCCCCGTACTCCGAGGAGCACGGGGCCTTCGCAGACGGAGATCGTTACTTGGTGGATCCGCCGAAGCCCTTGAAGCGCTGGTTGAACTTCTCGACGCGACCAGCCGAGTCCATGATGCGCTGCTTGCCCGTGTAGAACGGGTGCGAGGCGGAGGAGATCTCGACGTCGATGACGGGGTACTCCACACCGTCGAGCTCGATCGTCTTGCCACCGGCCACGGGAACCGTGGAGCGCGTGAGGAAGGTCTCGCCCGAGCCGAGGTCGCGGAACACGACAGCTGTGTAGTCGGGGTGAATGTCAGTCTTCATGGGATTCCTTAGTTGCTGCCCTGGATTGTGCCAGGGACGAGGGAAGTCTGCGGCGCTGAGCGCACCAAAGGTCGATTCTATCAGTTCTTCGCCGCGCCCACGAACTCGGTCAGGCGGCGGCGCGGGCCGCATAGCGGCCGTCTTCGCTGATGAGCGTGATCGGCATTCCGAAGGCCTCACTGAGCGACTCCGCGGTGAGCGTCTCCGCGATCGGTCCCGCAGCGACGACCCGGCCCTCGCGAAGCAGCATGACATGCGTGAAGCCGACCGGGATCTCCTCGACGTGGTGCGTGACCATCAGCATGGCGGGCGTCGTCGGGGACGAGGCGTAGCCGCTGAGCAGCGCGAGCAGTTCCTCCCGCGACCCCAGATCGAGGGATGCCGTGGGCTCGTCGAGCAGCAGCAGCTCGGGGTCCGTCATCACGGCCCGGGCGATCTGCACGCGCTTCTGCTCGCCGTCGCTCAGCGTGCCGAACGTGCGCTCCGCGAGGTGAGCGAGTCGCCAGTCGCCGAGGACCCGCAGTGCGCGGCGCTCGTCGATGTCCTCATACTTCTCGTTCCAGCGCCCGAGCACCGAGTACGCGGCCGTCAGGACCGTGTTGAGGACGGTCTCATCGCGCGGCACACGCTTGGCCATGGAGGAAGAGGCGAATCCGATGCGCGGCCTCACTTCGAAAACGTCAGTGCGGCCCAGAGTCTCGCCGAGGACCGCGACCGTGCCGGCTGTCGGGTGCATCAGCGTGTCGGCCAGCTGGAGCAGTGTCGTCTTGCCCGCACCGTTCGGTCCCAGGATCACCCATCGCTGGTCGTCCAGGACCTCCCAGTTCACGTGATCGATGATGTTGCGACCCTCGCGGCGCACGACGACGTCGGTGAATTCCAGAGCGCTCGGCATGCCTCCAGCCTATCGGCTCAGCTGGTGAGCTCCGCGTAGAGCGCGCGGGTGGTGTCGGCGATCGCGCCCCAGCTGAAGTCGCTCCGTGCGCGTTCGCGTCCGGCCGCTCCGTACTCGCGTGCGCGCTCCGGATCCATGGCCACCTCGGTGAGCACGGCGGCGAGGTCCGCGATGTAGCGATCGGGATCGACGGGCGTGCCGGTGCCGTCCTGCAGTTGATCGATCGGCACGAGGCGCCCGGTGACACCGTCCGCGACGACCTCGGGAATCCCTCCTGTGGCGGTGCCGACGACGGCTGCGCCGCAGGCCATGGCCTCGAGGTTCACGATCCCCAGCGGTTCGTACACGGAGGGGCACACGAAGGTCGTCGCCGCGGTCAGGATCGCGGACAGCTCGTCGCGCGGCAGCATCCGCTCGATCCAGATCACGCCGTCGCGGCTCTGCTGCAGCAGCCGCACGCCCTCCTGCACCTCCGCCATGATCTCCGGGGTGTCGGGGGCGCCGGCACACAGCACCAGCTGCACCTCGGGCGGCAACAGCCGCGCCGCCTGGAGGAGGTACGGAAGACCCTTCTGTCGAGTGATCCGGCCGACGAAGACGACCGACGGGCGTGCCGGATCCATACCGATGGACTCGAGGAAGGCGGCATCCTGCACCGGACGCCAGCGCTCGACGTCGATGCCGTTGTGGATCACGCGCACCTTGGCGGGGTCGACCTGCGGGTAGCTGCGCAGGATGTCGGCGCGCATCCCGGCGCTCACCGCGATCACCGCCGCCGCGTTCTCGTAGGCCAGCTTCTCGATGCCGCCCGACACGGCGTAACCGCCGCCGAGCTGCTCCGCCTTCCAGGGCCGCAACGGTTCGAGGCTGTGTGCCGTGAGCACATGAGGGATGCCGTGCAGCTGCGACGCGAGGTGACCCGCGAAGTTCGCGTACCAGGTGTGACTGTGCACGATGTCGGCATCCGTGATCGCCGAGACGATCTCGAGATCCGTGCCCAGAGTCTGCAGCGCGGCGTTCGCGTCGGCGAGCTCAGAAGGCACGCGATAGGAGAACGTGCCGGCCTCGTCGCGCGCCGTACCGAACGCGCGGACACGCACTTCGATGCTCTCTCGCAGAGCCGTGACGAGTTCGGCCACGTGCACCCCAGCCCCGCCATAGATCTCCGGCGGATATTCCTTGGTGATCATCTCGACGCGCATGCAATAGACGCTAGTGACTCACTTGTCCATACGCTAGTTCCGCGGGCTTCCCGGCATCTAGGGTGGAGCCATGTCCGCTCCAAAGAAGGTCTTCGGAATCATCCTCGCCGGCGGCGAAGGCAAGCGGCTCATGCCGCTGACGGCCGATCGCGCCAAACCCGCTGTGCCTTTCGGCGGACAGTACCGATTGATCGATTTCGCCATCTCGAACCTCATCAACTCCGGCCTCCGCCAAGTGGTCGTGCTGACGCAGTACAAGTCGCACAGCCTCGACCGGCACATCTCGCAGACGTGGCGGATGTCGGCGCTCCTCGACTCCTATGTCGCTTCCGTACCGGCCCAGCAGAGACTCGGCAAGCGCTGGTTCTCCGGGTCCGCCGACGCGATCCTGCAGAGCATGAACCTCATCAACGACGAGAAGCCCGACATCGTCGTGGTCATCGGCGCGGACCACGTCTATCGGATGGATTTCCGGCAGATGCTGGATGCTCATATCGCCTCCGGAGCGAAGGCGACCGTCGCGGGCATCCGTCAGCCGCTGGCGCTGGCCTCGCAGTTCGGTGTGATCGACGCGGACGCCGAATCCGGCCGTATCAAGCAGTTCTTGGAGAAGCCGACCGACATCGCGGGGCTCGAGGATTCGCCCCACGAGGTGCTCGCCTCCATGGGCAACTACATCTTCGACGCCGACGCGCTGATCGCGGCCGTCGAGGCCGACGGGGAATCCCCCACCTCGGGGCACGACATGGGTGGAGACATCGTCCCCTACTTCGTCGACCGCGGCGAGGCCGGCTACTACGACATGAAGCAGAACGAGGTGCCCGGTTCGTCGCCGCGTGACCGCTCGTACTGGCGCGACGTGGGGACGATCGACTCGTTCTTCGATGCGCACCGCGACCTGATCTCGACCCTGCCGATCTTCAACCTCTACAACATGGAGTGGCCGATCCATTCGCAGGCGGTCAACTCGCCGCCCGCGAAGTTCGTCCGCGACTCGGTCGGCCGCATCGGCAACGCGATCGATTCCATCGTCTCGCTCGGATCCGTGCTGTCCGGCACCCATCTGGAGCGCAGCGTCGTCGGGCCGTGGACCCTGGCGGGTGGCGGCTCGACCATCACCGACTCGGTCGTCTTCGACCACGTGCATGTCGGACAGGGCGCAAGGATCCATCGCGCCATCCTCGACAAGAACGTCGTGCTCGCCGACGGTGCGACCGTCGGCGTCGATCGCGAACGAGACCTCGCGCGCGGCTTCACGGTCACCGAGTCGGGGATCACGGTCGTCGGCAAGGGCGTCTTCATCGAGCGCTGAGTCGGTCACAAGGCACGGCGGCAGTACTGGCGGTCGCTAGGCTCGAAGCCGTGACCTCTGCGCGATTCCTCGTCGTTCTCGATGCCGACTCCACCCTCATCCGCAACGAGGTGATCGAACTCCTCGCCGACGAGGCCGGGCGTCGCGCCGAGGTGCAGGCGGCGACGGAAGCGGCGATGCGCGGCGAGGTCGACTTCGCCGCGAGCCTGCGCTCGCGCGTCGCCGCACTCGAGGGCGTGCCGATTGCCGCGTTCGAGCGCGTGCGCGCGCGCATCGAACCCACCCCGGGTGTGCGCGAGCTCACCGCGGCAGTGCACGAACTCGGTGGCGTCGTCGGCGTGGTGTCGGGCGGCTTCCACGAAATCCTCGACAGCATCGCCCCCGAACTCGGGGTCGACCGCTGGCGAGCGAATCGGCTCGGCGTGGTCGAAGGGGCCCTCTCCGGACGCGTCGACGGCGACATCGTGGACGGCGCGGCCAAAGCGTCGTCGCTGCGGGAGTGGGCGGCCGAACTCGGCATCGCACCGCGCGCGACGATCGCGATCGGGGACGGAGCGAACGACCTGCCGATGATGGCCGTGGCCGGTCTCGGCCTCGCTTTCAACGCGAAGCCCGCGGTGCGGGATGCCGCGGGCCTGATCATCGGGCCGCAGAATCTGGCCGAGGTCATCGCGCTGCTACCTCGCTGACAGCCGTGGCGGATGTCGGTGGCCCCCGTTAGCGTCGGGCCATGGACATCATCCTCATACCGGGACTCTGGCTCGATGCCTCCAGTTGGGACGAGGTGCTGCCGGCCCTCGAACAGGCCGGGCACCGCGCGCATCCCCTCACTATGCCGGGTCTCGGCACCCCCGCCTCCGAGTCCGGTGACATCGGCATCGCCGAGTGGGTCGATGCCGCAGTCGCCGCCGTCGACACGCTCGACAGGCCCGTCGTGGTCGTCGGCCACAGTGGCGGTGGCAACGTGGCATGGGGCGTCGCCGATGCCAGACCCGAACGTGTGAGTCGGGTGATCTTCGTCGACACCGTGCCTCTCCCCTCCGGTCAGCGCATCGGCGAGTTCGCGCTCGTCGACGGTGTCGTCGCGTTCCCGGGTTGGGACTTCTTCCCCGAGGAAGACGTCAGCGATCTTGACGAGGCCACGAGGGCGCGCACTTCACCGTTGACGCACAGCGTCCCGGCGCGCGTGCCGTCCGACGAGATCGTCCTCACCGACGACGCCCGCCACCGCATCCCGGTCACCCTGCTGATGGGCGGTATGGACCAGGCCGCTTTCGAGAATGTCATCGAACAGTGGGGACCCTACGCCGGGGAGTTCCACGCGATCGACGATGTCGAGGTGGTGAAGATCGGGTCCGGCCACTGGCCGCAGTTCTCCGTGCCGGAGAAGCTCGGCCGGTTGATCAACGACGCGATCGTTCGCTGAACCCGCGTCCGCGATCGCTCGCGGTCAATGCCCCATCCCGAGTCCGCCGTCGACAGGGATGACCGCGCCGGAGATGTAACCGGCGTCGTCGCCCGCCAACCACGTGACGACGCCGGCGACCTCATCCGGGGTCGCGAATCGGCCGGCAGGAATGCTCGCCTTGTACTGCTTCTGGGTCTCTTCGGGCAGCTCGGCCGTCATGTCGGTCTCGATGAAGCCGGGAGCGACGACGTTCGCGGTGATGCCGCGCCCGCCGAGTTCCCGGGTGAGCGACCGGGCGAAGCCGACCAGCGCGCTCTTCGAGGCCGAGTAGTTCACCTGGCCCGCCGAGCCGTACAGCCCGACGACGCTGGAGATGAGGATGACACGGCCGAAGCGGGCGCGGAGCATCCCCTTCGAGGCGCGCTTGACGACCCGGAATGTGCCGCCGAGGTTGGTCGCGACGACGCTGTCGAAGTCGTCCTCGCTCATGCGCATGAGCAGCGTGTCCTTCGTGATCCCGGCGTTCGCGACCACGATCTCGACCGGGCCGAGCTGCTGCTCCACCTCGGTGAACGCCGCATCGAGCGCCGCGGCATCCGTCACATCGGCGCGGACCGTCAGGGTGCCCTCGGGCCCCTCGCCAGAGCGCGCTGTGACAGCGACGCGATAGCCGTCGCGGACGAAGCGCTCCGCGATGGCGCGGCCGATGCCGCGGTTGCCTCCGGTGACGAGGACGACGCGCTGAGCACTCATGGGGTATCACTCCTGATCGGGGCCGTGGGGCAGGGGCTTCCGTGCCGTCATCGATCCTACCGAGGATGCCCACGCGATCCTCGGCGAGGCGTTTGACACGACGACCAGGTGCTGGAACTCTGAACGAGACGAAAGGCATCAGCGTGAGCGACAACAGCTACCCTCCCCCCGCCGCCGCTTCCGAGCAGCCGTTCACCCCGCCACCACCGCCCGCACCCGTTCGCCCGGGGTCGGCGCCCGCACAGCCAGTTCAGGCGTATCCCGGTGCCGCGCCTGCGTACGGCCAGTCCGCGCCGCCTCCCCCGGGATATTCGGCGCCTCCCGCCGCTCCGCCTCAGCCCGGGTACGGCTCGGCCCCGGCACAGCCCGGATACAGCCTCGCGCCAGTCCAACCCGGCTACGGCGCCGCTCCCACCCATCCGGGATACGGCCCTCCCCACCCTCCCCAGCAGCCGGTGTACAGCCCCTACGCAACCTCGGGCTACCCCGCTCCTGCCGCACGACCGACGAGCGGTCTCGCGATCACCTCTCTCGTCTGCGGCATCGCCGGGATCGTCCTCTTCTGGGCTGTGGTCCCCATGCTGGCGTCGATCGTCGCCGTGATCACCGGGCATATGGCACTCGGCCAGACGAAGCGGAACCCCGCCCTCGGCGGTCGCGGCATGGCATTCGCCGGTCTGATCATGGGATACGTCGTCGTCGTGCTGCTGGCGTTCACGATCGTGTCGACCGTCATCGGGGCGATCTTCTTCGGAGCCTTCACGCTCCCCTTCCTTTTCGCCGGCTGAGCAGCCTCTCCGGGCGCCCGGCGTCCTCCGCACCGGCGTAGGCTGGACTCATCGTGAAGAACGCACGTCAGGTTCCGGCTGTCACCTCCCTGCCGCAGGCCCCGCAGGACGAGGCTGACCACCGTGTGCGCCGATACGCCCTCACGATGACGATCCGCATCGTGTGCTTCGCGCTGATGGTGCTCGTGCAGCCCTACGGCTGGTACACGTGGGTCTTCGGCATCGCGGCAGCGGTACTGCCGTACATCGCCGTGGTGTTCGCGAACGCGGGAAGCGACAGCACCGAGACGATCGCCGAGTCCCCTGTCCAGCAGCTCGAGGCGCCCAGGCCCCCGTCGCCGGTCATCGACACGAGCGATCCGACCGTGATCACCATCCGCGAAAGCCGCCAGGACGGATCGTGACCGAGTTCGAGTGCTCGCGCGCCGGCTGCCGGAGCGCGGCGACCAAGCGCGTGGTGTGGCGGAATCCCCGTATTCACCCCGCCGATCGCGAGAAGATCTGGCTCGCGTGCGATGAGCACGTCGACTATCTCCGCGACTACCTTGCGGCCCGTGACTTTCCCGTCAGCGTGCGGGACGGTGTTCCTGCATGAGCAACAGAATGACCCGCTGGTCCGTGTACGTGCTCATCGCGATCGGGTTCGCGGTCGCCTGCGCCTTCCTCTCTCACTGGCAGTTCGAACGGAATGAGTCCCGCTCCGAGCAGATCGCCCTCGTCGAGCGGAACTACGACGCGGAGCCCGTGCCGCTCGCCGACCTCATCGGCGACGACGGCGCGCTCGATCCCGAGGATCAGTGGCACCCGGTGATCCTGCAGGGCGAGTATCTCGCGGATCAGCAGGTGCTGGTGCGCAATCGTCCGCACGGGGGCACGAGTGCCTTCGAGGTGCTGGTGCCTTTCCGCGATGTCGACGGCCGCGTGTTCATCGTGGACCGCGGGTGGGTGCCGCCGGGCGACGGCGATGCGCCGGATGCTGTGCCGGCTCCGCCGCGGGGCGATGTCGAGGTGACGGTGCGCCTTCGTCCAGGCGAGCCGCTCCCGGCATCCGGTCGAGGTGCGCCAGCGGGTCAGGTGCCGACGATCAACCTGCCGTCGATCGACTCGCTGGTCGAGGGAGATGTGATCACCGGAGCGTACGGCCAGCTGATCGAAGAAGAGCCGACGAGTGATGTCGCCCTCGGCGGCTTCGGCTCCCCCACCGATGATCCGGGCCCGCATCTCTCGTACGCGATCCAGTGGATCTTATTCGCCCTGATGGGGTTCATCTTCATCGCCTACATGATCCGCACCGAGATCGTGAAGCACCGGGAAGATCTCGAGGGCGTCGCCGAGACCCCGAGGAAGCCCCGCCGTCGTGACCGCGACGCCGACATCGAGGACGAGCTGCTCGACGCACACTGAAACCCTGTGCGCTCAGTCCGCCCACGGCATGGACTTGTCCGGCAAGCGCGAGCTGTCGTCCGGCAGATGTGGCAGCTCCTCACCACCGGCGCGAATGCAGAGCCACCGTAGTTCGCCGCGGCTCTCGGGGCGTGCTCGCCAAGTGCGGGCGACGCCCTGCCCCACCCGGATGACGGTGCCAGGACCCACTTCGACCACGTCGTCGTCCAATCCCATCTGGCCACGACCGGCGAGGAACACATAGACCTCCTCGATCTTCCGGTGCACGTGCCAGTAACCGGCCTCTTCCCCGGGCTCGAGGGCGTTGGCCGTCATGCCGATGTACTGCATCGTCAGTTCGTGATCCACCACTCTTCGCCCGTCCCGCGAACGGGACGCGTCGAAGCCGCCGTGATGCGCACGCCATTCGTCGAGTGTCCCGATCTCGACCACCTGATATCCGCTCATTCCGTCAGCATCCTCCCGATCGCGTCGCCCACCGGATCAGCGCGCCAGCGCGTCGAAGTAATCGCGCTGCGCGGGGAAATAGTCCTCGAAGGCCGGCAACGAAGCCCCCGACATCGACGCGATCAACTGGTCGAGGTACCACTCCCACCCGGGTCCCACTCCCCCGATGGTCGTCCGGTCGACGGCATGCATCGTGAAGCGCAGCTCCGTCCGCTCGTCAGCAGGGGTCAGCTCCATCGAGATGTCCCAGGTTCCGGCCTCGTCGACCGACAGGACCCGCAGCCGATGAGGCCGATCGCACTCGGTGATCTGTACGTCCGCCCATGGCGCCTCGTCTTCGAAACCGAGCCGGAGCCTGATCTTCTCCCCCGCCTTTCCCTCGCCCTCCCAGACGCCGATCCACCGGGCCGTGCGTTCGGGCTCCGTGATGCTCGCCCAGGAATCCTGGAGGGACCCGGGCAGCGTCCGGGTGAAGACCAGGTCGTGTCCGTCAGCGCCCGGTACCAGGCGCCCGGTCGGTGTCGGTGTGGATGTGCTCATGCTGTCTCTCCTGTCGTATTCGATTCAGACGGTGACCCGGCGCAACGCTCGCGCCTGGTCCTCGCGACCTCGGTCTCCAGCGCGTCCAGTCGCATCACGAAGGAGGGGCTCAGCAGACGATCGAGGTACGTCACCACGTCGACCAGTGACTCCGGCCGCAACGAGTAGATCCGTTGCCGTCCGGACACTGTCGCCTCGATCACGCCGCACTCGACGAGCACCCGCAGATGTCTGCTCACCGCGGGGCGACTGATCGAGAAGTGCGCGGCGATGCCTCCGGCCGGGAGCGGCGAAGCGCGGACGAGTTCGAGGATCTCCCGGCGAACCGGGTCTGCGATCGCTCGAGCTCCGTCCATGAAGGAAGCGTAACCGTTTGGCTACGCTTTGTCGAGGGTGCGCATACGCGGGGCTCCGAGCAGGATCGGCAGGTGATCAAGCGCCGAGATCCGCTGAGCGGCGCCGAAGTGAGACCCGTGACCTGCGTCGAAATGCAGGAACTCGGTGCCGAGGTCTTCAGCGATCTCTCGATCGTGATTGGTGTCGCCGACGAGCAGCACCTCGTGAGGATGGAGGTCGGATGCAGCCAACCAGCCGGCGATGACTCCGTGCTTCGACGCTCGATACGGGTCATCGATCGAGAGAACGGTCTCGAACAGGAGCTCCAGACCGTGCGGCGCCATCTGCTGCTCCAGCGCGTCAGACACCGTCGCCGAGGCGAGAATCTGACGAATCCCGAGTCCGTTCACAGCAGCGATCGTGTCACGCGCCCCGAGATGGAGCCGCGCCTCGCCGACTCTGGTCGCCAGGCGCTCCAGATAGGCGGTCGCGGCAGAAACGAAGTGATCATCGCCGACCCCGACGGAACGATAGAAGTCGCGGATCGGGAATCGGAAGATCGATCGATAGGCTTCCAGATTCGCCAGTGGCTCGTGCCCGCGCTCGACGAGTACAGAGTTCATCACCTGCCGACAGATCTCTGCGTCGTCGAGCAGAGTGCCGTTCCAATCCCAGCAGACGGCGCGGATGTGGGCGAGACTCATCCGGACACGTTACCGTCGACCTCCGACACTCGACCGTGCACGTCGGCGCGATCAGGCGCTGACGAGGGAGTGGATCCACCCATCCCCGACCGGCTCGTAGACCACCCGCGTGTGCCGACGGTCGCGGGAACCCTGCCAGAACTCGATCCTCGACGGGATGATGCGCCAACGCACCCAGTCGCCGGGCACGATGCCCTCCCGCGCCGCGGGAGACCGCGCAGCGAGATCCGCCGCACTCTCCTCAGCGGACGCCTCCTCGACACGACCGCGCACACGGACTGCGCGGACCTGCGGCTGCCACCAGAAATTCAGCGCCGCCGCCGCCGACTGCGCGAGCTGCTCTCCTTTGCGAGACGAGCGGGTACTCGCGAACGCCCACCCGTTCCCGTCGATCCCCTTCAGGATCAACGTCCGCGCGTCGGGGACGCCGTTCGCATCGACGGTCGCAAGAGTCGCGGTGTGCGGCTCGGCGACGCCGTCGGCGGCTGCCCGCAGCATCCATTCGTGGAAGAGGATCGCCGGTTCCTCCGGCAGCGCGTCGAGGTCCCACCCCGGAGCAACTCCCGTCAACGCATGGCGGCCCCGGACCCAGTCATTCAGGGACGCGATATCGCGGTCATGATCGTCGAGCGTCATGCATTCGACTATGTCATGCCCGCCGAGCGGCTAGGCCAGCTCGATGAGGTCCTGGTATTCCTGGCTCCAGATGTCCTCGACACCGTCAGGGAGGATCAACACCCGCTCGGGGTTGAGCGACTGCACTGCGCCCGGGTCGTGCGACACGAGCACGACGGCGCCCTCATAGTGCGCAAGCGCGTCGAGGATCTCCTCGCGGGACGCCGGGTCGAGGTTGTTCGTCGGCTCGTCGAGCAGCAGCAGGTTCGCGGATGACACGACGAGCGTCGCCAGCGACAAGCGCGTCTTCTCGCCGCCGGAGAGAACGCCTGCGGGCTTCAGCACGTCGTCACCCGTGAACAGGAACGAGCCGAGAACCCTGCGCGCCTCGGTCTCGGTGATGTGCGGAGCCGCGGAGACCATGTTCTGCAGCACCGAGCGGTTCACGTCGAGGTTCTCGTGCTCCTGAGCGTAGTAGCCGACCTTGAGGCCGTGACCGGGCTCGAGCTGTCCGGTGTCGGGCTGATCGACTCCTGCCAGCATCCGCAGCAGCGTCGTCTTGCCGGCACCGTTGAGACCGAGGATGACGACCTTCGACCCGCGATCGATCGCGAGGTCGACGTCGGTGAAGATCTCCAGCGAACCGTAAGACTTCGACAGGCCGGTCGCCATGAGCGGCGTCTTGCCGCAAGGAGCAGGCTTCGGGAACCGCAGCTTCGCCACGCGGTCTTCCTGGCGCACGTCGTCGAGTCCGGCGAGCATCTTCTCGGCGCGAGCCACCATCTGGTGGGCTGCCGCCGCCTTCGAGGCCTTCGCTCCGAAGCGTGCGGCCTGCAGCTGCAGGGTGGTGGCCTTCTTCTCGACGTTCGCGCGCTCCTTCTTGCGGCGCTCCTCGTCGGCGACCCGCTGGCGCAGATAGTTCTTCCAGTTCATGTTGTACGTGTCGATGACCTGACGGTTCGCATCGAGGTAGAACACACGGTTCACGGTCTCGCCGACGAGTTCGACGTCGTGGCTGATCACGATCAGCCCGCCCTTGTAGTTCTTGAGGAACTCGCGCAGCCACACGACGCTGTCAGCGTCGAGGTGGTTGGTCGGCTCGTCGAGGATCATCGTCTGCGCGTCGGAGAAGAGGATGCGCGCGAGCTCGATGCGGCGGCGCTGCCCACCGGAGAGAGTCGACAGCGGCTGGTCGAGGATGCGGTCGGGCAGCGAAAGGTTGTGCGCGATCGAGGCTGCCTGGGCCTCGGCTGCGTAACCGCCCTGGGCCTCGAACTTCTCGGTCAGCGCCGCGTAGCGCTTCATCGCCTTCTCGGCGAGGGCGGGGTCGTCCGACCCCATCGCGAGCGAGGCCTCGGTCATCCCGAGGTTCAGCTGGCCCAGCCCGCGAGCATCGAGGATGCGGGTGCGGGCGAGATCCTCCGGGTTGCCGGTGCGCGGGTCCTGCGGCAGGTACCCGAGCTCCCCGGAACGCGTCACTGAGCCGTTCGAGGGAAGCACGTCCCCGGCCAGCACCTTGGTCAGCGTGGTCTTTCCGGCGCCGTTGCGTCCGACGAGCCCGATCTTGTCGCCGTCGCCGACGCGGAACGAGACGTTTTCCATCAGCATGCGCGCGCCAACGCGGATCTCGAGGTCGTGCACGGCAAGCACAGCGGATGTCCGTTCGTTCAAGGGGAGAGAGTCGGCCGAGGGGCCAGCCTCCCAGTATAAGCGGCGCGGCCGGGAGGCCGCTGTCAGGAAGATCAGTCCGGAGAGTGAGAGGGACGATACTGCAGAGTGATGCCGTCAGGGGCACGCCGTTCGTAACGTGCAGGAGTGGACATCCTCAATGAGCTCATCATGCAGGCGATCGCCTCCCCCTGGCTGTATCTCGTACTGTTCGTCGTCACGGTCGTCGACGGGTTCTTCCCGCCCGTGCCGAGCGAGACGGTGCTGGTCGCGGCGGCAGCGGTCGCGGCATCCACCGGGGATGGCAACCTCCTGCTGCTCGGCACCATCGGCGCGGTCGGAGCCGCGATCGGCGACAACATCGCGTTCGCGATCGGGCGGAGGCTCGGCACCACGCGGTTCGCCTGGATGCGACGCCCGCGAGTGGCCGCCGCCTTCGCTCATGCGCAGACCGCGCTCGACAGGCGCAGCGCCACCCTGATCCTCGGCGCGCGCTACATCCCCGTCGGGCGGGTGGCGGTGAACATGTCGGCGGGCGCGCTCGGATTCCCATGGCGCCGCTTCCTGCCGCTGAGCATGATCGCCGGCGCGAGCTGGAGCATCTTCAGTCTGGCGATCGGACTGCTCGCTGGCGCATGGATCAAGGACCAGCCGCTGCTGAGCGCCGGGCTGGGCGTCGTCGTCGCTCTCGTGATCGGCTTCGTGATCGACCGCGTCGCCTCCGCCCGCCGCCGGCGCGCGGTCGTCCCTCAACTGGCAGGATGACAGACATGGCCCGTCGCCGAGAGCGCACCCCGCGACGCACGCGGATCAATCCGCGCACCGCTGCGCTCGTCGCGCTCTGGGGCTCGGCGATCGTGCTGTACTCGAACCTCGTCCCGATCCAGACCGTTCTCTACGGCACCTCGCTGCCGTTGTCGTTCATCCTCGGCGCGGCGCTCTGCGGCTCCCCGCTGCTGGCCATCTCGCGGCCGCGTTCGGCCATCGCGCTCTTCAGCGCCGCAGCGTTCGCGCTGCCGCTGCTCGTCGTGCCGGATCTCGCCACACAAGCACCCTGGCCGTGGTCGGTTCCGGCCCTGATCACGTTCGTCCTGTTCGTCGGCGTGGTGACGTTCCTCCACGGAGCACGCGTCGGCGTAGCCCCGCTGATCATCGGTGCCCTCGTGACGCTCGCGGCGCCGCTCCTGCGCCCCGACATGGTCGCGAGTGCGGCCTCCTCGGGCAGCGCGACGGCCGACCTCATCGTCACCTCCTCGATCGCTGCCGCGATGTTCCTCGTCGCCGCTCTCGTGGCCGGCCGGCTGCGGGTGTCGGCGGAGCTGACGAAGGAGAAGGAGCACAGCGCCCTGGAGGAATCCCGACGGGCCCTCGTCGAGGAGCGCACACGCATCGCGCGCGAGCTGCACGATGTCATCGCCCACAGCATGTCGGTGATCCAGGTGCAGGCCTCGACCGCCCGCTACCGCATCCCGGACATCGGCGATGCCGCCACCGCGGAACTCGAGGACATCGCCGCCACAGCGCGAGCCTCCCTCACGGAGATGCGACGTCTGCTCGGCGTGCTGCGCACCGAGGATCAGGGCGCCGAGCTCGCTCCACAGCAGGGCATCGATGACGTGCCGGCGCTCGTGGACAGCATCCGTCGCGCCGGTGCCGAGGTGGGCCTCGTGATCGAAGGCGGCGACGCGGCCGCCGGCGCGAATCCGGCCGTGCAGATCGCCACCTTCCGCATCATCCAGGAGGCGCTGAGCAATGCCGTGCGCCACGCCCCCGGGGCGCGCGTCGAGGTGCGTCTGCACGCGGATGCCGGCGCAATCCGGATCCGCGTGCACAATGCCGCTCCGCCGCGCACTCCCGAGAGCCACACCTCCGGGTACGGGCTGCGCGGCATGCGCGAGCGCGCCGAGCTGCTGGGAGGCAGCCTTTCCGCCGGGCCGGACGCCGACGGCGGCTGGACCGTCGAGGCGTCCCTCCCGCTGACCGACCTCCCCCTCCCCACCCGCACCCCCGAGAAGGAGACCACGTGACCATCAGCGTGCTCATCGCCGATGACCAGGCCATGGTCCGCGCCGGCTTCGCAGCCCTGCTGGACGCCCACGAGGGCATCCGCGTGGTGGGACAGGCGGCGAACGGCGCTGAGGCGGTCACGCTGGCGGCGCGAGTGGATCCCGACGTCATCCTGATGGACGTGCGGATGCCGGAACTCGACGGCATCGAGGCGACCCGCCGCATCCTCGGCCCGTCGTACCCCGCCGCCCACGTGCCGCGGATCCTGATGCTCACGACCTTCGACATCGATGACTACGTCTACGACGCGCTCGAGGCCGGCGCCAGCGGGTTCCTGCTGAAGGACGCCCTGCCCGAGGAGCTCGTGCACGCGGTCCGGGTGGTCGCCGGGGGCGACGCGCTTCTCGCGCCCAGCGTCACACGTCGCATGATCGAGCAGTTCGCCGGACGGCGACCGCGCTCTCCGCGCGCCGCCACCGCACTGGCAGAGCTCACCGAGCGCGAACGGGAAGTCCTGGTGCTGATCGGCAAGGGGCGGTCGAACACCGAGATCGCGAGCGACCTCTTCATCGCCGAGCAGACCGTGAAGACGCATGTCGGCAAGGTGCTCGCGAAGCTGAGCCTGCGCGACCGCGTGCACGCCGTGATCCTCGCATACGACACCGGCCTCGTCGAACCGTCCTCCTGACTCATCCTCCGGTAGGGGTCGGGAACGGCACCTTGGAGTGATGTCCCGCTGTACACCGCGTCCATAGTCTTCGGGAACACCGCTCCCGAGGAGGACTCATGACCATCGCCCAGGCGCCGCGCACCGCGACTCCCACACCCCCGCAGCGCCCCTCGCGCGACACCGGGATCGACCTCGTCCGGGCGCTCTGCGTCCTGGGGGTGGTGCTGTTGCACGCGATCATGGTCGGGGTCACGGTCACCGACGCAGGACCGCTGTTCGAGAACGCCAGCGACGGCAGCTGGTGGATCACGCCGCTCAGCTGGGTCCTCCAGGTGATGCCGCTGTTCTTCGTGATCGGAGGGTTCTCCGGTCTCCTCGCATACCGTCGACTGCGGCAGCGCGGCGGTACGGCGACGGGCTTCGTCGCCGGGCGCCTGCATCGCCTCCTCCGACCCGCGGTCTTCACGGTCGCTGTCGTCGGCTTCGCCCTCGCCGTCCTGACGGTCATCGGCGTTCCCGCCGACCTCATCGCCACGGCAGGCTTCCGCTATGGCCAGCCGCTGTGGTTCCTCGGGGTCTTCGTCCTCTGCCAGGCGCTCCTGCCCCTGCTCGCCGCAGCGCACGAGCGCGCACCGTTCGCGACGATCGGCGCGCTCGCGGCGGCATCCGTGCTCGTCGACTCGCTGCGCGCCGCCAGCGGCATCGATGGCCTGGGCTTCCTGAATCTCGCCTTCGTCTGGATGGCGCTCCAGCAGCTCGGATTCTTCCTCGCCGACGGCCGTATCGACGCACTCAGCCGACGCACCCGCATCGTCGCGGTCTCCGCAGCGGCCATACTGCTCGCGGCCACCTTCGTCACCGGCGTGTACTCCCCCGACCTCATCGCGAACATCAATCCGCCCACGGCCGCACTGCTGCTCGTCGGCATCGTGCACACCGGGTTGCTCTCGCTGCACCGGGAGCGGATCGAGCGGTTCAGCCGTCGTCCCCTGGCGGCTGCCTTCACCGACTTCGTCACGCGCCGCGCCATGACCATCTACCTCTGGCACATGCCGGTCCTGCTCGCGATGGCCGGACTCTCGGCGACGTTCTCGCTGATCACCGGAGCAGCTCTTCCCGCGCTCGGCAGCACGGACTGGTGGGCGGGTCGTCCGCTGTGGCTCGTGACGACCCTCACCCTCACCGCTGTCGTGGCCGTGGTCTTCACGCGATTCGAGACGCAGAAGGCCCCCGAGGCGACGAAGTCCGGACGCGTTCTCGTGCTGGGCGCGTTCCTGGGCCTCATCGGAATCGTGATGCTGCTGGTCCTCGGCACGTCGGTCGCGACCGCAGTGATCGCGGTCGCTCTCCTCGCCGTGGCCCTCCGTCTGGCACGTCGCTCGCCCGAGGCGCCTGCTCAGCAGCGGTCCTCTTTCGCGGTCGCCTGAGCGCTCAGACGATGCCTCGTGCCGTCAGCGCCTCGCCGACGTCATCCGCGTGCCGGAGCGTCATCACCAGCAGCGGCACCACGGCCCTCGGACCCAGCCGCACGCCGCGTGCGAGCCCTGCCTCTCGCACGCGCGCGGCGAAGCCGGCGATGACCGGGATCATCGTGAGCGTGAGCGAGAAGGTCATCGCGACGGCCTCAGGGTCGATACCCACCCGGCGCAGCGGACGCAGCAGCCGTCGCAGCACATCGAGGAGCGCGGCCATCCGCGTGGTGAGCGTCAGCAGACCTGCGAGGAGCAGGAGCGCCACGACGCGACCGGTGTTGATCCACGCCGCAAGGGGCGAGACGAAGACGGCCAGCGCCGCGCCGAGAACCACGATGATCCCGCGCAGCCGCCACAGCTCCACCGCGAGCACGCGCACCCCGAGACCCCCGACGAGGTACAGGCTCGCCACCGCGAGCAGGACGACCCCAATGCTCAGCGCATCGTGCGGATACATCGACAGGACCAGCGCGATCATCGCGAGGAGACCCAACTTGGCGCCCGCGGAGGCGCGATGCAGGATGCTCGCGCCGGGTCGGTAGAGCTGGATCACGCGCTTCGCCGTCGGTACTCGGCGATGACCTGCGCCGGCGCACCGGTGTCCACCACGCGCCCGTCATCGAACAGCACCACGGTGTCGCACCGCGCAGCCAGGTCGAGGTCATGGGTGATCAGAACCACCTGGGCGGCTTGCGCGAGCAGCAGATCGCCGATGCGCCGCGCGTTGCGCAGATCGAGCAGCGTCGTGGGCTCGTCGGCGACGATGAGGTCCGGCTCGGTGATGAGGACGG
>JAESFY010000123.1_pt1 | contig 39541 bp, 39 predicted proteins | sample 9266201 | NCBI WGS metagenome assembly JAESFY01 (sample SAMN14515071, study PRJNA621656) | algae metagenome | isolation source: Nodosilinea sp. WJT8-NPBG4 and co-occurring heterotrophs from soil, lower... | place: USA: Pinto Basin, Colorado Desert, California | collected 2006-05-27 | reverse complement strand
AGCACCGGGTGGGCGACAGCATCCGTCCACCACTCGTCCCAGGTCTGCACTCCCTCGGAGTGCGCGGCACTCTGGGTGCGCTCGTCGTCGGCGGCGGCGAGAGACGTGAGGAACGGCTGAGCCGCGGGGTCATAACGCAGATGGTCAGCATCCATGAAGACGCCGTCCTCGGGGAGGACCGTGCCGAGGGTGGCGTACAGCGCGACGAGCTGTGCCGGTTCCAGCCAGTGCAGCGCCGTCGACGAGACGGCGATGTGGATGCTGTCCACGTCGAGCCTCTCCTGCCACCCCGGGGCGGCGAGATCGGCATCCACGGGAGTGAAGCGTGCTGCGTGACGTTCGCCGAGCCACGCGCCGGCGATCGCGAGGAGCACGGGGTCGTAGTCGATGCCGATCACCCTGACGGCAGGGAAGCGGTCGAGGATGCGCTGCGAGAGACTGCCAGGGCCGCACGCGAGGTCGAGGACGACGAGCCCGGCGCCGTCCTGGTCGAACTCCGCCGATGTCTCGCAGACCCGTGCGATCACGTCGAGCATGATGTCGAAGCGCTGCTCGCGCTGCGTGATGTACGCCGCCTGCTGATCGTCCCAGCGGCGGACGATGTCTGCGAGCGAACCGGTCACTTGCCGAGCTCCAGATCGACGATGCCCTGCGCCACGGCGGGGAGCGCCTGCACGCTGTGGATCGACGGGTCCATGTACTGCCCGGGCACCGTGATGAAGCGGTCGTTGATCACTGCATCCATGGTCGAGGTGAGCGGGTCGCTCTTCAGGAAATCGATCTTCTCCTCGGCCGTGTCACCGGGGTAGCCGCGGGTCAGGTCGGCGAGCACGATGACATCCGGGTTGCGCAGCGCGACCTCGTCCCAGCTGACCTCCGGCCACTTCGTCGCAGCATCCGCGAAGACGTTCTCGGCCCCGAGCATCTCGGTGACGGTCTGCGGAAGACCGCCAGGCCCCGCGACGGAAGGGGTCGCGGCGGATGCTGCCGTCGAGTAGAACCACACCAGTCGCGGTGTGCCCTCGATCTGCTCGGCGATCTTCTCGCCCTCGGCGACGACCGCCTTCTGGTCAGCGACGACCTCTGCTCCGGCATCCGGCACGTCGAAGATCTCCGCCACCGTCTCGATCTCGTCGAACAGCATGTCGAACTTCGCTCCGCCTTCGACGGCCTCGTGGTAGGTGCAGTCGAATTCGCTCAGGTACGTCGGGACGCCGAGTTCCTGCAGTTCCGCGCGCTCCCCGGCGTTCTCGGCCGTGAAGAAGGAGGCGAAGGACGAGTAGACGAAGTCGGGCTGCGCCTCGAGCAGGGTCTCGTGACCGAGCACACCGTCGGTGAGGAGCGGGATGCTGTCGTACGCCCCGGCAATGTCGTCGGAGACCGGATCTGTCTCATACGACGTGCCCGCCATGCGGCCTTCGACGCCGAGCGCGATGAGGATCTCGGTCGCCGACTGGTTGAGGGAGACGGCGCGTTCCGGCGCCTGCTCGACGATGACCTCGGTGTCGCAGTTCTCCAGCGTCAGCGGGAAGGAGTCGGATGCCGACACGTCGGAGGCGTCGGTCGCCGCGGGTGTCGAGCCGCAGCCGACCAGGGTTAGGGCGGCGAGCGCCGCGCCCGTAGTGATAATGATTCTCATTCGCATATAGCCAGATTAGCGGTGGGCTGATTGCGGGGCGAAATCCGCCGGCATCCGTCGGTACATCTGTCGGGAGAAAGCGCGATTGTCGGGCGAAACCCGGCGAATCGGCCCGACATCCGTACTTTCTCCCGACAGACGTACCGCCACCCCCGACAAGAGCGGATGCCGGAACGAAGAAGTGCCCGCCACCTCTCGCTGACGGGCACTTCCTCCTGGGGATCCGGACTGGGGGTTCCGGAGAGGGCTCGGGGCCTACTCGTACGTCGCGAGCCGCATGGTCGCGGTCGCGCTGTGCGCGGCCATGCCCTCGGAGTCGGAGATGACCTGCACGGCGTTCGCCAGTTCGGGCGTGGCCTCGCGCGCGATGCGCTGGTAGGTCAGCGGCTTGAGGAAGCGCGAGACCGAGAGGCCGGCGCTGTGCTTGGCTCCGCCGGCGGTCGGGAGCACGTGGTTCGTGCCGGCCATGCCCTTGTCGGAGTACGCGACCGTGCTCCACGGGCCGATGAACAGCGAGCCGTAGTTGCGGAGGTTCTCGTGGTACCAGTCGTCGTCGGCCGTGATGAGCTCGAGGTGCTCGGGAGCCAGGTCGTCCATCAGCGCGGCGGCGGTCTCGCGGTCCTTCGCGACGGTGACGACACCGTAGTCACGCCACGCCGGGCCGCAGATCTCGGCGGTGGCCAGCGTCTCGAGCTGGCGCTCGACGGCGGCGATGACCGCGCGACCGTGCTCCTCCGACGTGGTGACGAGAGCAGCCGGAGAGTTCGGGCCGTGCTCGGCCTGACCGAGCAGGTCGGCCGCGACGATCTCGGGGTCGGCGGTCTCGTCGGAGATCACCGCGACCTCGCTGGGACCGGCGAGCAGGTCGATCGCGACCGTGCCGAACAGCTGGCGCTTGGCCTCGGCGACGAACGCGTTACCGGCGCCCACGAGCATGTCGACCGGGAGTTCTCCGAGGAGGCCGTACGCCATGGCGGCGAGCGCCTGCACGCCGCCGATCACGAACACGCGGTCGACACCGGAGAGGTGCGCGGCGTAGACGACCGCGTCGTTCGCGTTGCCGTCGGGCTGCGGGGGTGTGCACGCGATGACCGTGGGGACACCGGCGGCCTTGGCGACACCGACCGTCATGAAGGCGCTCGCGGTGAGGGGGAAGCGCCCGGCGGGGAGGTAGGCGCCGACCCGCGAGACGGGGATGTACTTGGCGCCGGTGACGACACCGGGCACGAGCTCGGTCTCGAAGTCGCTGAGGTGCGCGCGCGATTCCTTGGCGAACGCCTGCGTGCGAGCAGCACCGAGTTCGATCGCGGCGCGGAGGTCGGGAGCGAGACGGTCGCCACTGGTCGCGATCTGCTCGGCGGTGAGCTCGATGTCGGTGCCCTGGTAGTTGTCGAGCTTGCGGGCGTAGTCGAGCACGGCGTCGAGACCGCGCTCGCGGATGTCGGCGAGCATGTTCGTCACGGTCTCGATCACGGCCGGATCCCGCTGCGCGGCGGGCGCGTCGATGAGCGGAGTCTTGAGGTGGTGGAAAGCGCCGTCGAGGCGCGCGAGCACAGGTGAGGAGTAACGCATGCTGGAAGGCTAGATCCATCGAAGCTATCCGACAAGCCTGATGGTCCGAGACCATTCATCGGGTTTACCATTGGTTGTGACCATCACCCAGTTGACCGCTTTCCTGGCCGCTCTCGAGCACGGATCGTTCACCGCCGCCGCCGCGCATCTGTCGATGACGCAGGCCTCGGTGTCAGAGCTCGTCGCGCGTCTCGAACGCGAGCTCGGCGTCACACTGTTCACCCGCGGCAGCCGCCGCCTCGTGCCGACGGCGGCGGCCCTCGAGCTCCGCCCGCATGCGACTCAGGCCGTCAGCGCGGTCCAGAACGGCATCGACACGATCCAGGCGCTGACGTCGCTCGACCGCGGCACCTGCACCTTCGGGGTGCTGCGCAACGCCGCCTACTACGCCCTCGCAGATCTCGCCGAGACCTTCCACCACCGGCATCCGAATGTGCGCCTGCGTCTGGTCGGCATCAACTCCGCGCACGTCGCGCGGTCGATCGCGAGCGGAGAGCTCGAGGCCGGTCTCCTCGTGCTCCCCGTCGACGAGGAGGGCCTGGAGGTGCATCCGCTCTTCCGCGACGAGGTGCTCTACGCGTCAGCCACCCGCTCACCCGACGCCGGGCCTGTCACGATCGACGAGGTCGCCGACGCCAAGCTCGTGCTCTACGACGCCTTCGCCGGGTGGGACGATCCGACCAGGCGCCAGCTGCTCGAACGTGCCCGCTTGCGTGGCCTGAGCATCGACCCCGCCGTCGAGGTCGAGAACGTCGAGACGGCGCTGAGCCTGGTCGCCGCAGGAGCCGCCGACACCATCGTGTCGCGGTCGATCACCGAGGCCGAAGGGTTCGCCGCCGGCATCCGCACGTTCCCGTTCGCCGAGCCGATGCACGACACGATCGCCCTCGTGAAACGCGAGGGGATGCTGCTTTCGCCCGCGACCCAGCGGCTCGCCGACCTGGCCGAGCGGATGCTGCGCGAGAGGTTGCCGGAACATCAGGGCCGCACCGCGCTCGACTGAGCCCGGTCTGCGTCGGTCTGGATCACAAATGCAGCGGAGGATGGCCCGCAACCAGCATTTCTGATCCACCACGCAGCAGCGCAGCGTTCCGGCTCAGTACAGATCGCCCCGGCGGTCGTCGAAGAGGTGGTTGTGCGGGGGAAGCGACTTCTCGCGCACGGCGGTGAGCGAGAGGGTCGCGGTCGCGCCCATCACGGCGCGGAACGCGACGATCCAGCCCTGCTCGTCGATGATCGCGGTGCCGTCGGTCCAGTCCACCCCGCGCTCGGAGCCCCAGCGGTCGGCGACGACGACCGGCATCCGTGAGGAGCGGGCGGATGCCATAGCCTGGATCAGTTCCGGCGCATGCTCCCCCTCGGGGCGCGAGACCAGCGGCCAGTTCACCGGCAGCGCGAGCACGTCGGCACCCGCGAGCGCGAGCTTGCGCGGTACCTCGGGGAACTCGTTGTCGTAGCAGATGGCGACGCCGAGCCGCCCGAACGAGGTGTCGACCACGAGCCCCGCCTCGGTGCCATGGTCGAAGACAAGCTTCTCGGCGCCCCAGAGGTGCGACTTCCGGTAATCGGCCAGACGCGCATCGCGCGTGAGCACAGCTGCCGTGTTGAAGAGCTGCTCACCTGCGGTCTCCGCATAGCCGACGACCACGACGGCATCCTCGGGGATGACCTCCTGGACCAGCGCCCACCGTGCATCGTCGGCGCTCAGCGCGACCGTCTCGGCCTCGGCGCGGTCCTCGAACACGTACCCGCTCGTGGCGAGCTCCGGCAGCACGATCAGGCGGGCGTCGCGGCGACCCGCGGCCACGATCGCGTCCCGGATGCGGGCGAGGTTGCCGTCGAGATCGCCGATCACGATCTCCGGCGAGAGGGCGGCGATGCGCAGGTCATCCGATGCAGTCATGTCTCTGATTCTCCTCCGGAGACGCCGAAGCGCGAGGAGCCGGTGGCCCCTCGCGCTTCGTCGGTCTCAGTCGTCTTCGGTCGCGGTGACCATCACGCCGAGCGGCGCGAGGTAGCCATTCGGGTCGATCGTCCAGTCGGCCGCGGCAGCCGCCTCGACGACCTCCGGTGCCCACTCGAGGTAGACGCGGTCGTCGCCGCCGTTGATGACGAGCACCGTGCCGGAGCCGGTCTCGTCGCCCTCGACACAGCGGTACGAGCGCCAGGCGCCCTCGGGAACGGAGAACGCATCACCGGCACCGAGGTTCACGGTCGTCGTCGAGTCGTCGTTGAGCGTGACCTCCCAGCGACCGGTCTTGAACAGCAGCGCCTGCGTCTTGTCGTGACGGTGGCGCAGCACGCCCTGCCCCGGCTCGGCCTTGACCCACGCGAGGTTGAACGAGTGCGGCTCGGTGACGTTCGGCACCTGACGGCGGTTCTCGCTCATGCCGTAGCCGATCGCGGTGGCGAGCTCGACGCGGCCGCCGTCGACGGCGGCGCACAGCAGCGCGGCCTTCGAGTATTTGCGGTCGCCCGGCTGGATGACGCGCGAACGCATGTCCTCGACCGTGTACTCGGTCAGCTCGTCGATGTAGTGCTGCTTCATCGGCGTGATGAGCGCGACGTCGTCGGGGAGCACGTCACCCGCGACGGTGTCGATCAGGCGGTTGTCGGCCGTGAGGTGCAGGCCGTACGACTCCGCCTCGCGGAGCACCGAGGGACCCCAGATGATGCCGCCGTTGTCGTCGCGGCCGAGCACCGTGTAGAGGATGCCCTCGTCCGGACCCTCGTTCGTGAAGCCGCGGAAGATCCAGGTGGGGATCGTGACGATGTCGCCGTCGTGGCTGATGTACTCGCCCTGCTTGCCGTCGACGCCCCAGCGAAGGCGGAACTCGCCACCGAGGTTGATGAAGACCTCGGCCGTGAAGTGCAGGTGCAGGTTGTTCGAGATGCCGTTCGGCATGCCCGCGGCGCCCGTGTTGAACCCGTGGTTCTCCTCGAGGTTCACGTACTGGTTCGCGTTCTGCGAGACACCGGCGCCGATGAAGGCGTAGTTCTCCTTGCGGTCGGACCCGGGCGTGCGGCAGTCGATGAATGCCGAGTTGCAGGGGACCCAGTCGGTGCGGCGGATGGTCCGTCGTTCGATCTCGGCCGTGTCGACGGTGACCTGACGGTCGTCGACGATGACGTCGCTCATTTCTTCTTCTCCTTGTTCCTGAAGGTGTCGATCAGTCGTTGATCAGTAGATGTTGGTCGGGCCGACCGGTTCGTCGCCGCGCATGCCGGCGATCTGAGCCCGGAGGGCGATGTCGTCCCACAGGCGCACCTCCTTGACGAGGGCGCCGTTGTGGAAGGTGAACTGCGAGATGCCGAGCACGTCGACCGGCTTGCCGGTGAGCGGACCGTAGTTCGGCTTGCCGTTGTACAGCCCGGTGTACTTCCACGTCACGGCGACCCGGAGGCCCGCATAGCGCACGTCGTAGTTGGTCTGGATGTCGCGGATCTCGAACTGTCCGCCGGGGAACGCCTCGAGGAAGTGCAGCAGCGCGCGGCGGTAGCCCTCGGGACGGATGACGACCTTGTTGCCGACGGTCTGCAGCACGAGGTCGCGGTGGAAGAACTTCTCGACCTTCTGCAGATCGCGGTCGTTCCACACCGTCTGGATCATGTCGATCACGGTCTCGACCTCGGACCGGTAGTCGTCGGGACGGACGCCCGAGTCGCCCTTCGCGATGACGTCGGCCGGCGCAGGCTCCGTCCACGACCCGGTGTAGCCGCGGAAGGCCTGAGCCCGTGCGAGCTCGTCGACGTCGGCGCCGATCTCGAGCGCGCCGGCGAGCGAGTCGCGGACGACCCATTCCTCGACCATGCGGCCCTTGCGGTAGAGGCAGTTGGCGATCGTGTAGCTGTGTGCCGACGACTGCAGGTGCCCGGAGAGCACGAGGTGCGAACTGAGGAACGCGTCGTCGCCGCGGGCCTCCCAGATGACGTCGGCGGCCTGGCCGGTGCGGTCGGGGGTCGAGGAGATGCGCATGAGCGTTCCCTCGATGACCTCGTCACGCGTCGTGGAGGTGCCGTAGGCCCCGTGCACGATCGAGTCGGGCTCGTAGTTCTCGCGGATGTAGTGGATCGAACGATCCACCCAGATCAGGTCGGTGACCTCACGGATGAAGTCATCGGGGTCCTTGTACGGCAGATAGGCGACCGGATCGAGAGGCACGCTGTTTCACTCCTTAGAAGATGAGTCCGCGTTTCATCGGTGATCGCGGGCTTCCTTCGTCAGTGTATGCGTATGCACAACCGAGTGCAAGACGCTCTTTCACGACACACGGGTGTCAGACCCGGATGCCGCGTCAGCCGACGCGTGCGGCAGCGAGAGTGCGCCGAGGCACGAAGGCCGAGGCGAAGCGCGTGTACTCGATCGGCGCCTCGCGGTCCTCGATCCGTCGCACGATGAGGTCAGCCGCGGCCTCCGCCATCCCGACGATGTCATACCCGACTGTGGCGAGATCGACGATCGGCCAGGCCGCTTCGGGGAGGTCGTCGAAGCCGACGACGGAGAGATCCTCCGGCACGCGGAGACCGGCGCGATGAGCGGCGTTCAGCACGCCATAGGCGACCACGTCGTTGCCGCAGAACAGCAGGGTGGGGCGGTCGTCGCCGCTCAGGAGGGAGGTCGCCGCGGCCTCACCCTCGACGGCGCTGTACGGCACACGGCGGGTGTCGGTCTCGGCGAGCGTCAGCCCGTGCGTGAGGAGCGCCGCGCGCAACGCTGCCTCTCGGGTCTGGGCGGTGCTGGTGTTGCTCGGGCCGAGCACTGCGCCGATGCGGCGATGGCCGAGTCCCACGGCGCGATCGACGGCCTGCTGATAACCCGGTACCGGATCGACCACCGTGGCATCCGCCTCGATCAGCGAACCGGTGCGGTTGAAGTACACGAAGGGCAGCCCGCGGTCCTTGAGGCGCAGCGGCGCCGCGGACTCTACGGTCGTCGTCGCGAGGATCAGCCCGTCCAGCCCGTTCGCCAGCAGGCGCTCGACGATCGTGGCGTTGTCGGCCGATTCGGTGTGCAGCATGAGCTGGTAGCCGAGCGCCTCGAGCTCCCGATGCACCGGCGCGATGATGTGCGAGTAGAACTGGTTGTCGAGGTCGGTGAGCAGCAGGCCGATGCGTCGCGTACGCCCGGACGAGAGGGCGCGACCCGCTTCGCTGGGCACGTAGCCGAGCAGCTGCGCCGCCTCGCGGACCCGCGTCTTCGTGGCCTCCGACACGCGCGAGTCGTCGCGGAGGGCCCGCGAGACGGTCGGCTGCGACACCCCCGCCAATCGCGCGACATCCCGACTCGTGACGACCATTCGGCGCCTCCCCCTCGACGCTGGGAATTCTAGCGTCTTGACGCGTCTGTGCATACGCGGTCATAATCGAAGCATACGTATGCAATGAAAGGAAGGGCCATGCCCCTGTATCTGAAGTCCGCGCCGACGAAGACGTTCGCGGACACCGCGCAGCAGGACGTCGCCGAGCGCGTCCGCGGGATCATAGGAGACATCCGGGAGAACGGCGATGCCGCCGTCCGGCAGTACGCCGAACAGTTCGACAAGTCGAGCCGCGACTCCTATCGACTGACGGATGCCGAGATCGAGGAGATCATCGCCACTCTGTCCCCGCAGGTCATCCAGGACATCGAGTTCGTGCAGAGCCAGGTGCGCCGGTTCGCGCAGGCGCAGCGCGACTCGCTCACCGACATCGAGGTCGAGACCCTTCCCGGAGTCTTCCTCGGTCAGAAGCACGTCCCGGTGCAGGCGGCAGGCGCGTACATCCCGGGCGGCAAGTACCCGCTCACGGCATCCGCCCACATGACGATCATCACCGCCAAGGTGGCCGGCGTCCCCCGAGTCGTCGCATGCACCCCGCCCATCCGCGGCGAGATCCCCGCCGCCACCATCGCTGCCATGAAGATGGCCGGTGCCGATGAGATCTACCTCCTCGGCGGCGTGCAGGCGGTCGCGGCGATGGCCGTCGGTACTGACACTATCGAGCGCGTCAACATGATCGCCGGCCCGGGCAACGCCTACGTCGCCGAGGCCAAGCGCCAGCTGTTCGGCGAGGTCGGCATCGACCTGTTCGCCGGGCCCACCGAGATCCTCATCGTCGCCGACGAGCACGCCGATCCGTTCTTCACCGCGGTCGATCTGCTCTCGCAGGCCGAGCACGGCCCCGACTCCCCCGCGGTCCTGGTGACCACCTCTCAGAAGCTCGCCGAAGAGGTCATGGACTGGATCGAGAAGATCCTCCCCGGCATGCCGACACGCGACTACGCCGGCCCCGCCTGGCGTGACTGGGGTCAGGTCATCGTCGCCGACGACCTCGACGAGGCGTACCGCATCGCCGACGACTTCGCGTTCGAGCACGTGCAGATCTTCACCGAGAACCCGCGCGAGGCGCTCACGAAGATGCACGACTACGGCGCGCTCTTCCTCGGCGAGAACACCTGCGTCTCGTACGGCGACAAGGTCATCGGCACCAACCACGTGCTGCCGACGCTCGGTGCCGCTCGGTACACCGGCGGTCTCTGGGTGGGCAAGTACCTGCGCACCGTCACCTACCAGGAGGTGCAGAACACGCAGTCGTCGGCCGACCTCGGCGCCGTCTGCGGCCGTGCGGCCCGTGTCGAGTTGTTCGAGGGTCACGCCCGCTCCGGTGATGCCCGCGCCTGGCGCCACGCTGGCACCGAGTTCGCCTGGATCGACGAGAGCCACAAGGCCGTCGAGTCCGGTCGGGTCGGCGCGGACGCACGATGAGCGACCTCACCGGTCGTACGGCCGTCGTGACCGGCGGCGGCAGCGGACTCGGGGCGGCCATCGCCCGTTCGCTGCACGCCGCCGGCGCCGAGGTCGTGCTGGTGGGCCGCGACGAGCAGAAGCTCGCCGCGACGGCATCCGCTCTGGGTTCGCGGGCGCGCGGGCTCGCCTGCGATGTGTCGGATGCCGCCTCGGTCGAGGCTCTGCGCGACGCGCTGGCCGGCACCGAGGTGTCGATCCTGGTGAACAACGCCGGCATCCCCGGTCCGGTCGCTGCGCTCACCGACATCGACGTGGACGACTGGGACGAGGTGTTCGCCGTGAACGTGCGCGGCACCTTCCTGCTCTGCAAGGCGCTGCTCCCCGGCATGATCGAGCGCGGAGACGGCGACGTCATCAACATCGCGTCGGTGTCGGGCAAGCGTCCGCTCGCGCACCGCACCCCGTACTGCGCCTCGAAGATGGCGGTGATCGGGTTGACGTCGACGCTCGCGTTCGAGGTCGGCCCCGCGGGCGTGCGCGTGAACTCGCTCTCGCCGGGCCCGGTGCAGGGCCCACGGATGGAGCGGAACTTCCGCCTAGAGGCCGAACGCTCGGGCACGACCGTCGACGACGCCGAGCAGGTCTTCGTCTCGCGCGCCGCCCTCGGACGCATGGTCACCGAGGACGAGGTCGGCGCCGCGGTGCTGGCGATGCTGGCGATGCCGGGCATGTGCGGTGCCGACGTCGATCTCTCGGCCGGTATGGTCGCCTGATGACAACGTCGTTGCGCACGCGCGCGCGGGCAGGCGAGAAGCTGCTCGGCGCGCTGCTGCGGATGCCGTCGGAAGAACTCGTCGAGATGCTCGCGGTCGCCGAGTTCGACTTCGTGCTCATCGACTGCGAGCACGGTCCCGCCGACATCACCGCGCTCCGGAACCACATCGCCCTCGCGGCCGTGCACGGGGTGCCGGTGATCGTGCGGGTCGGCGAGAACGACCGCGGGCAGATCCTCCGCGTGCTCGACCAGGGTGCCGAGGGCATCCTGATGCCGCACCTCGACTCCGCCGCGGATGCCGCCGCACTCGTCGATGCGTCGCTCTACCCCCCGGTCGGCAGCCGCGGCTTCGCGACCTACAGCCGTGCGGGCCGCTTCGGCGAGACACCGCCCGCCGCGCACCTCGACTGGTACCTGGAGAACACGCTGGTCCTCGGCATGATCGAGTCGCCCGCGGGCGTGCGGAATGTCGACGCGATCGTCGCGACGCCTCGGCTCGACGGCATCCTGGTGGGCCCTGCCGATCTCGCCGCGAGCTCCGGATCGGACGACCAGCCGGTGCCGGAGGCGATCGGCGCGGTGCATGCGGCGCTGGCCACGGCCGGCTCGCTGCGGATGGACATCGTCGGCACGCGCGCCGCAGCCGAAGCATCCTTCGCCGCCGGCGCTGACCTCGTGGTCTACAACCTCGCGTCATCCCTCATGCGGCACCTGCGCGACCTGGCGTCGCCGGAGCGCTGAGCTGCGGCATCCTCCCCTGCGCCGGGCCTGCCTCGGGCGCTCCGGAGGAGATCTGCAGAACGGAGGGTGCACGCGCAGCATCCGCTCCTCCGAAGCGCAGATCCCCTCCGCTGCGCAGGTCGGCCGCGCCGAATCCGCACCTTGGGAGGAGTTCTCGGCGATGGGCGGATGCCGGCACCACAGGCATCCGCCCATCACGGAGTTCTCCGCCCGAAGGCGCGCCCGGATCAGCGCCGCGCGGCCCCGGCCGCGGCATCCGCCAGCTGCGTCTGCCACGACCGCAGCAGCGATCCGAAGGCTTCCGGACGCTCCATCGGCAGCAGGTGCCCGGCATCGAGGGTCACGAGGCGCGCGTCGGGCATGCGCGTGACGATCTCGGTGTGGAAGTGCGGCGGGGTGATCGCGTCGTCCAGTCCCGACACCACGAGCGTCGGCATCGACAGCCCGGGCAGCCGCGCGAGCAGGTCGCCGCGGTCGAGCTGCAGTTCCAGCTGCGCGCGCAGCCGTGCAGACCCCGTCGCGGTTCCCATCGCCAGCGTCCGCTCGACGAGGTCGGGGCGGCTCTCGACCGCCTCGGCACCGAGCAGGGCCGGCAGGATGCGCGACTGCAGCTCACGAGCGTCCGTTCCGGAATCGAGGGCGTCGAGCCATTCCCGCCACCCGTCGCGCTGCGCATCCGTCGGCGCTTTCGCATTCGTGGAGACGAGGCACAGCCCGGCCACCCGCTCGGGCGCCGCGAGTGCGACCGACATCGCGACGATCGCCCCGAGCGAGTGCCCGACGAGTACGAAGCGCTCGGGCAGCGAGGCCAGCAGCGCCTCGACCTGCAGGGAGATGGTGGGGCGGTCCAGCACCGGCTGGACCGCCCCGTCTGTTCCGGCATCCGCCCACAGGTCGGCGGTGCAGTTCATGCCGGCGAGCAGGACCAGCGGCGACACGTCAGCCCTTGACGGCACCGTCTGCGAGTCCTGCGACAAGGTATTTCTGCGCGACGAACGCGATCACGAACACGGGAATCGTGAGCAGCATCGACGCAGCGCCCGCCTGTTGCAGCATCGGCAATGTCTGCCCGAGCTGGGTGGCGATGAACACCGGCACCGTTTTCGACGAGGTGTCGGTGAGCACGAGCGCCGTCAGGTACTCCTGGAACGCGAAGAGGAACACGAAGATGCCGGCGGTGAGGATGCCGGGACCCATCAGCGGGATCATGACGCGGCGCAGCATCCCGATCCTCGTGCAGCCGTCGATCATGGCCGCCTCGTCGAGCTCTTTGGGAATCTCGGCGAAGAAGTTGCGCAGCAGCCAGATCGTGAACGGCTGGTTGATCGCGACCAGGGCGATGGCGAGGGCGAACGTCGTGTCGTAGATGCCGAGCGCCCGACTGATGTCGTACATCGGCAACACGACCGCGAAACGCGGCAGGGCACGGAAGATCAGCGCGACGACGAGCAGCAGCGCCGAGACGTAGCTGGGGAAGCGCGAGAGCGCGTAGGCCGCCGGGATGCCGATGATCAGGGCGAGCGTCGTCGAGACCACGGCGACGACCAAAGTGTTGACCAGGTAGTCGGCGAAGTAGGTCGTCTGCCACAGGTCGACGAACGCCTGAAGCGTGGGTTCGTAGTCCCAGAGCACCGGCGGGTTCGAGAACGCCACGTCGGTCGGCTTGGTCACCGACAGCGTCATCCAGATGAACGGGCTCAGCATCACGATGCAGAGGATGGCGAGCAGCAGACCGGTGATGAACGGGGGCCGGTGCATTCCGGTGCGACGACGCTTCGATGCGCCGCCCGTGATGATGGCCCTCGTCGAGAGCTCTGCGGAGGTGAGACTCATCGTTCGGCCTTCGCTTCCTTGAAGATGCCCCGGATGAACGGGATCAGCATGATGAGGATCAGGAGGATGGTGAGCACGTTGATGGCGCTGCCGAGCCCGAGGTTCTCGGCCCCGTCCGCGAATGCCACCGAGTAGACGTAGAGCATGATCGACTCGTTCCCGATGTTCTGTGCCTGCGGCGACAGCGGGATGAGGTTGTCGAACATGCGCAGCACGTCCATGATCGTGATGAGTGTCACGAACCCGAGCACCCCGCGGATGGTCGGGATGATCACGCTGATGTGCGTCTGGAAGCCGTTCGCGCCGTCGATCTTGGCGGCTTCCTTCAGCTCGTTCGGCACGCCCTGGAGCCCCGCGAGGATGATCAGCATCGCGAACGGCAGCATGTGCCAGACGGTGTTCGCGATCACGAGGATCGCGTTCGGCACCTGGTCGGTGAACCACAGCACCTGCGATCCGCCGAAGAATCCGATCAGCCGGTTGACGACGCCGCCGAAGTTGTCGTCGAAGAGCCAGGAGAACGCGACGGCGCCGACGAGGTTCGGCAGCACGTACGAGACGAGCATGATGCCGAGGACGAGCGGGCGTGAGGTGGTGATGCGGTTGATGCCCGTGGCGATGATGTAGCCGAACACCAGCAGGATGGCGGTGGTGACCACGGTGACCGCCACCGTGAAGAGGACCGCCTTGTGGAACCGTGGATCCGTGAGTGCGTCGGTGAAATTCTCCAGCCCGACGAAGGTGCCGGGTGTGCCGTATTGGACCTGCTCGAAACTCCACTGCACCGTGCGCACCAGCGGGAGCACGAGGAGTGCGCCCATCACCAGCAGGCTCGGGAAGAAGAGCAGCCAGAATTCGCGTGCCTTCATATGCGTCCTCCCTTGGACGGACTGTGGCCTGAACTCGCGCTCAGGCCACAGTCATGGACGATAGTCCGGGTCAGCCGGCGATCTTCTCGCCGGCGGCCTGCATCTGCGTCATTCCGTCTTCGACCGAGAGTTGGCCGTTGAGGACCGAGACCAGGATCGGACGGATCTCGTTGGTGATGTCGGCGACGATGGGCGACACGATCGGCGGCATCGCGCTGGCGATCGAGTCGTTCGCCGCGGCGCCGTACGGAGAATTCTTCTCCGTCACCATCCCTTCGCGCGCCGGGTAGGCGGCGGGAACGGATGCCTTGGAGGCGTCTTCGCTGACCGCGGAGGCCATCATGACGAACAGCATGTCGTGGTCGAGCTTCGTGTTGAACGGGATCGACCAGCCGTCGATGGACAGACGGTTGTACGAGTACTCGGCATCCGCCGACACCTTCGGCGCCCCGGCGAAGCCGAAGTCCTCGAACAGCTTCGAGTTCGACTCGAGCGTCAGGTCGAACATGCGGCCGGAGAACATGATCGACATCGCAGCCGTGCCGTTGAACATCTGCTGCTGCACCTTGGGCTGGTCGAAGGTCGTGACCTGCGGGTCCATGTACGGCTTGAGGGCGATCATCGCCTCGAGAGCCTGCTGGGCCTCGGGGGTGTCGAGGGTGACGTCGCCCTCAGCGGTGACGAAGTCCGCACCGAGCGAGTTCATCGCGCCCTGGAATCCGGTGGAGACGTCGGCGGTGGCGAGCCACGGCAGCGCGATCGGGTAGTCCATGAGGCCCTCGGCCTTGATGGCCTCGGCGGCCTCGATCATCTCGTCGAACGTGGTGGGCACCTCGAGGCCGAGGTCGTCGAAGATGTCGGTGCGGTAGGCCATCACGAACATCTGGGCCTGCATCGGGATCGCGTAGATGTCGCCGTCGTACGACATGCCTTCGACCATCGACTCGCTGATGTCGCCCAGGCCGTAGTCGTCGGCGTACTTGTCCCAGAGGTCGTTCAGCGGAACGAGCTTCTCTTCTTCACCGAAGCCCGGGATGACGAATCCGTAGGTCTCGATGATGTCGTAGGTGCCCGTCTCGCCGGCGAGTGTCGCCGTCGTCTTCGTCACCTGACCGCCGAAGTCGATCGGGTCGTGCTTCAGCGTCACGTCGTCGGTCGAGCAGCTCGAGACCATCGTGTCGGTGAAGGGGTCGATCGCGGAGGAGTTGTAGGCGAGGACGTTGACCGTCGTCTTGCCTTCGGGGGCGGTGTAATCGCACGACACCGTCGTGGAGTTCTCGTTGTCAGTGCGGGAGCCCGCGCCGCAGCTGGTGAGGGCGACGATGCCCACGGCTACGAGAGCGAGTACCGGCAGTGCTCGATGCTGTGTGTGTCCCATACGGGTGATGGTATACGTATGCAGTCAACTTAGGGAAGACTATGTTCTCGGAAATTATTCCCTGTGAATACGTATACGGTCGGCTCGTCGCGAAGCGCCGAGCCGATATTCCGGCAGTCGCTGCCCAGGCGGCCCTTCAGGCGGTCATCGCCTTCAGATGCCGCCCGCTCGTGACCTGAGAAGCGAGACGCGGGCCGGTGAGGTCGAGGCCGCGCGTGGAGGATGCCTCATTCATCATCACCGTCAGCAGTTCATGATCGAGCGGGACCTCGGAATCGAGGTGGAAGCGCAGGGGGATCGAGGCGTGCATCCACAGCGTCTCGGTGGCCCCGTCGCGCTCGGGGAGGGTGAGCGCGAACGACTCCCCGCGACGCAGCTTGGTGACGACGACCGCGCGGACATGAGCCAGAGTGCGATCCTCCATGAGGATCAGGGCACTGGCGCCGGCGTAGTTCAGGCTTCCCATGACGTGTCCTCCGAGGTGTCGGGAATGTAGGAGAGAAATATTACTAGGCTATCTAGCCAAATCAGACATCGAGAGCTTCGACCCGTTCACATCCTCCCGTCTCCTCGATGAACAGATGGGCAGAGCGGCCGGGAAAAATCCGTCGATCTGGCACTCTCCTGCGAGCGACGGCGGTATATCGGTGGATGATGGAACCAGGTCTGCCGTCGGGAAAGGACGCCATGGAGGAGTTCGGCCGATCCGGATACTGGTATCCCGACGCACAAAGCGCCAGCACGGTGGACGTGCTCAACATGCTGCGGCGCTACCGCGGTGCCGAGACAGCCATGCGCGCACGCACCCGCGCGTTGATGGGCATGAACGAGACCGACCTGCTGGCGCTGCGCTTTCTGCTGCGCGAACAGCGGGCGGGACGCATCGTGCGCCCGATCGACCTCGCGCGCGCGCTGGACATCTCCACCGCCTCGACGACGACGTTGATCGACCGCCTCGAGAAGGGTGGACACGCGCGGCGCGAGGCGCACCCCACCGACCGTCGGGCCGGCGTCGTCGTGCCGACGACCCACAGCGACGACGAGGTCAAGTCCACGCTCGGAGCGATGCACCGACGGATGCTGACACTGGTGGATGAGATGTCCGAGCAGGAGCGGGCAGTGGTGACACGGTTCCTGGCCGGGATGACGTCGGCCATCGAAGAAGCGGCCGACCTCGACCGATAGCTCCGCGGCGTCGTCCGCTCAGGCACGGAGAGGCCTGCGAGACGAGCGGTCAGAGCCCTTCGGCGATCTCCTTGATCGCGGCGAGACGGCGGTCCCACTCTCGCCCGATCGCGTCGAGCCTCGCGGCGGTGGCGGCGAGCTCGGTGCCGATCACGCGGAAGCGCACCTCGCGACCGACGGGGACGGGTTCCACGAGCCCGACCTCCTGGAGCACGGCGAGGTGCTTGGCGATGGCCTGACGACTGACGGGCAGGCGCCCGGCGAGGGCCGATGCCGAAGCATCGCCCTCGCCGAGAGCCGTCAGGATGCTCCACCGCGTCTCGTCTGCGAGCGCTGAGAACATCGGGATCAGCGTGCCTGTGGTCATGCTTCGGCCTCGACGAGCGCGACCAGCTTGTCGAGCTCGGCGTCCCACCCGGTGCGGTGGCTCTCGAGGTTCTCGAGCGGCGCGGACGTGCGCTCGAAGCCGTTCTCGACGACCGTGAGCTGCGTGCCGCCGTCGACGGGCTCGAGCGTGAAGGTGAACACGGTCGAGGTCGCCTCGTCGAGCGCCTGCGGACGCTCGTCGGCGGCATCGTCGTTGCCCCAGCGATAGCTGATCAGGTGCGGCTCGTCGAACGCCTCGACCCGCAGCGGGATGGTGCCGTCATCGGGGAAGGTCATCGTGCCGGTCGCGCCGACGCCCGAACCCACGAGCACGGTGCGCCCGAACCAGCGGGAGATGTGCTCGGGTTCGGCGACGGCGCGCCAGACCTTGTCGACGGATGCCGCGATGCGGATCGTGCGCCGGACGGAGAAGGTCTCCTCGTCGACGACGGAGCCTGGGTTCTCGGTCATGTTCACCATGATGCTTCCTTTCTTCGCGGAGCGGCGGGATCGCCACTCCGACTGCAATTCAAGAGTTGCACATTGCGGCGATTGATGCAACCCATCGGTTGCGGTGCATGATGGCCCTACAGGGCCGCCCAGGGCCGCGCCACCCGCTTCTCGCCGCTCCCCCTGCCGCATACGCTCGACCCATGACCGACCTCACCCAGCCCACCGGGCGCGAAGACGCTCTGCGCGCCGTTCCCCGCGATGACGGCACCGCGCCCCGCGCCCTCGTGCTCGGCGCCACGGGCTACATCGGCGGGCGGCTGACACCTCGGCTGCTCAACGCCGGCTACCGCGTGCGGGTGCTGGCGCGCGACGCCGTGCGCGCGGCATCCTTCCCCTGGGGTCCCGACTGCGAGATCGTCGAGGGATCGGCCGACGATGCGGATGCCGTCGCCGAAGCGGTCGACGACGTCGACGTCGTGTACTACCTGATCCACTCGATGACCGCGGGCAAGGGCTTCGAGGAGAGCGACCAGCGCGCGGCGGCGACCGTGGCTGAAGCCGCGGCGCGCGCGGGCGTGCACCGCATCGTGTACCTCGGCGGACTGCATCCGGACGACGTGAAGCTGTCTCCGCACCTGCGCTCACGGGTCGAGGTCGGTGAGACGTTCCTGGAGTCCGGGGTGCCGACGCTCGTGCTGCAGGCGGGTGTCGTGATCGGTTCGGGGTCGGCCTCGTTCGAGATGATCCGGCACCTGACCGACGTGCTGCCGTACATGCCTGCGCCGAAGTGGGTGCGCAACCGCATCCAGCCGATCGCGGTGCGCGACGTGCTGCACTACCTTCTCGGGGCAGCGCGTGTCGACGCGAGCGTGAACCGCGCGGTCGACCTCGGCGGACCGGATGTTCTGCGCTACGGGCAGATGATGAACGGCTATGCGGTCGAGGCCGGGCTGCGACAGCGCGCCATCGCCTCATTGCCGGTGCTCACGCCTTGGCTCGCGTCGCACTGGGTGAACCTCGTGACGCCCGTGCCGCGATCGATCGCCCGACCTCTCGTCGCTTCGCTGCAGAACGAGTGCGTGGTCAAGGACCACGACGTCGATGACCTGATCCCGCCTCCCGCCGACGGGCTGACCCCGTACCGACGTGCGGTCGCCCTCGCCCTCGGACGCCTCGGCTCTGACACGATCGAGACCAGCTGGCAGGATGCCGAGGTCTCGGGCGCGCCGAGCGACCCGCTGCCGAGCGACCCGGAGTGGGCGGGTCGGACGGTCTTCACCGACGCGCGGACGCTGGACACCACGGCATCCGTCGATGACCTGTGGCGCGTGATCATCGGCATCGGCGGCGAGAACGGCTGGTACTCGTCCCCCTTCCTGTGGGCGGTGCGCGGCGTGATGGATCGCCTGGTCGGCGGCGTCGGCCTCCGGCGCGGACGGCGCAGTCGCACGGCAGCCCGGATCGGCGACGCGATCGACTTCTGGCGGGTCGAGGCGGTTTCGCAGCCGCATTCGGGGGAAGAGGATGCCGGGCTGCTGCGCCTGCGCGCCGAGATGAAGGTGCCCGGCGAGGCCTGGCTCGAGCTGCGCGCGATCGCCGACGGCGCGGCAGCGCGCTACGAGCAGCGCGCCGTGTTCTTCCCGCGCGGCCTCAGCGGACGGCTGTACTGGCTGGCCGTGCTGCCGTTCCACGGCTTCATCTTCGCGGGCATGGCGGCGCGCATCACGGCCGCGGCCGAGGAATCCAGCACTCCCGGTCGTTGAGCGAGGAGCGCAGCGACGAGACGAGACGCCTCTGCCGCATCACGGCGTTTCGTCTCGCTGCGCTCGCTCAACGACAGAGGGGGTCGATGTCACTATGTTCTCCGCCTTCGCGTCGCCAGGCTCCCCGCCATCGGCATCCGCTGTCGGGATGACGTCGATCGACTCGGTCGCGGCCTCGTACACCTCGGCGAGGGAGTCGTCGACGGTGTCCTCGTCGATCCAGGCGAGGTCGTCTTCGGAGTGGTCGTACTCGACCGGAACGAGCGCGAAGTCGTCGCCGTACTCCTCGAGACCGGCCATCACGCTGTGCCGCACGGCCATGCGCGCATAGCGCTCGCGCAGGATCATCGGGTCGCGGCGCAGGTCTTTCATGAACGCGACCATCATGAACGCCATGATCACCGCGAACGGGAGCGCCGCGATGATGGTGACGTTCTGCAGTGCGCGCAGGCCGCTCCCCTCCTCGCCGGACACGAGCAGCACCGCGGCGATCACGCCGACGAGCGAGCCCCAGACGATCGTCACCCAGCGCGACGGCTCCGGCCGGCCCTGCTGCGACAGCGTGCCCATCACGAGCGACGAGGAGTCAGCGCCCGTGATGAAGAAGATCGAGATGAGCAGGATCAGCAGGATGCTGGTCACCAACGGGATCGGAAGATTCTCGAGCACGCCGAACAGCACCTCCTCCGGCGGGTCGACGACGAGGCCTGCCCCGTCCATCTGCTGCTGGATCGCCGTCGTCCCGAAGATCGCGAACCACACCAGCGAGATCGCGGAGGGAACGAGGATGACCACGGACACGAACTGGCGGAGCGTGCGGCCGCGGGAGATCTTCGCGATGAACATGCCGACGAACGGCGACCACGAGATCCACCACGCCCAGTAGAAGATGGTCCAGCTCGACAGGAACCCCTGGGCTTCTTCGCCCTGCGAGGCCGAGCGGGCGATCATCTGCGGCAGGTCGCCGAGGAACTGCACCGCGACCGACGGGATGACGTTGAGGATGAGCAGGGTCGGCCCGACGAAGAACACGAAGAACGCGAGCAGGAGCGCGGCGACCGCGTTGATGTTCGACAGTGCCTGGATGCCTTTCGACACGCCCGAGACGGCCGAGGCGATGAAACAGGCCGTGAGCACCGCGATGACGGCGATCAGAATGCCGTTGCCGAGCTCGCCGATACCGGTGACGATCTCGACGCCGTGCCCGATCTGCAGTGCGCCGAGACCGAGGGATGCCGCGGTGCCGAACAGCGTGACGATGATGGAGAAGATGTCGATCGTGCGGCCGAGAGGGCCGGTCGTGCGCTTCTCGCCGAGCAGCGGCGCGAAGATCGAGGAGATCAGCGGCGTGCGGCCGCGACGGAAGGCGCCGTACGCGATGGCAGCGCCGACGAGCGCGTAGAACGCCCAGGCCTGCGGACCCCAGTGGTAGAGCACCTGGGCCTGCGCGGTGTGCATGGCCTCGAGCGTGTTCGCCTCGACGGTGCCGGGCGGCGGGGTCTCGAAGAACGTGAGCGGTTCGGCGGCTCCCCAGAAGACGAGGCCGATGCCCATGCCTGCGGCGAACAGCATCGAGATCCACGAGAACATCGAGAACTCGGGCTCCTCGTCGTCGCGTCCCAGCGGGATGCGCCCGTACCGGCTGAAGCCGACGAAGAGCATGAAGACCAGGATGATCGTGGCGATGGTGGTGAAGAAGAAGCCGAAGTACTCGACGACCCAGGCGAGCACGGTCGAAGTCGTGCCGGACAGGTTGTCCCCCGCGAGAACACCCCAGGCGATGAACGCGACCACCAGGGCGAGGGCGACGCCGAACACGAGCTTGTCCGTGCGATAGGTGCGACCCGTCTCTTCGACCGACACCCCGGGGACGAGCGCGGGATGCACGCTGCGCGGAGGGACGGCCGTGAGGTCGCGGACGATCTTCTTCGCGGTCGGGACGACACCCGTTCCCGGCGGTCTCCCTGCAGAGCGGACGGTCGGCTTCTCATCAGGAGTGTCCATGGCGAACCATTCTCCCATGGCGATATTCCGGCGCCTGGTCAGCCCGGCGACGGCATCCGCTTACGCCTGGCAAGGAGATTCGCGCTTCAGAAGGTCCGAATCGCGGATTCCGGCCTTTCGAGGCGCGCATTCCCTTGCCGGACTCTGCGCTAGCGCGGCCCGCGCCGCCCGATCCCCGCGAACACCGAGTGCAGGAGCGGCAGCGCCGAAACGCAGATCAGCGTGATCCCGAGCGGCGGCAGCGGTGCCACGAGCAGCGCCCCGCCGACGAGCATCGCCGCGAAGAGCACTCCCGACGCGATACGGCGCGCGATGCCCTCGAGTCGGTCGAGGCGGCGCTCCAGTCGCGAGGTGTCGAACGACACGTTGCCGTCGTCGACGCGGGTGATGATGCTGTCAATGCGCTGCGGCAGTCGCATCGTCATGCCCGCGGTCGCCATCGCCTGCTGAGCGAGGTCCTGCACCAGGTTGCCCGATTCGTCGCGCAGCAGCCGGCCGGCGTAGGGCTCGGCGGCATCCCACACGTTGAACGCGGGATTCAGGCCGCTGCACATGCCGGAAGTCAGCGAGACCGCGCGGATCAGCAGCAGCATGTTCTCGGGCAGTTGGAGCGGCAGCGACCGCACCATGTCGCCGAACTCCTCGGCGAAGTCGCGGAACTCACGCGGGTCGACTTTGCTGAGCTCGGCGAAACCCATGCCACCGAAGCGGGCGAAGAGGGCGGTCAGAGCACGCTCGAGCTCGTTCGTGTCGGCCGAGGGCAGCAGCACCCCGATCTCCTTCGCGGCGGCGACCAGCCCGCGGCTGTCGCGACCGGCGACGGCGATGAGGAGGGTGCGGAGTCCGGCGCGCAGGTTGTCGGGGACCTCGGCCATCATGCCGAAATCGATGAACGTGAGCCGGAAGTTCCGTGTCGCGGTCTCTTCCCCCGCGCTCTGGGTCCCTGAGCCTGTCGAAGGGACGGGCGTCACGAAGATGTTTCCGGGATGCGGGTCGGCGTGCACGAAGCTGTGCGTGAACACCTGGTCGAACATCACCTCGGCGAAGACATCGGCGACCTCGGAGGGATCGATGCCCGCCGCGCGCAGTGCGGCGACATCGTTGATCTTGATCGCCGTGACATCCGACAGCGTGAGCACGCGACGGGTGGAACGCTCCCAGACGATCTCGGGGGTGTCGACGCGCGGGTCGTCGGCGAAGTTCTCGCGGAAGCGCTCGGCGCTGGCCGCTTCGTGCAGGTAGTCGATCTCCTCGAAGCTCGTATGCGCGAACTCCTCGACGAGGGCGCGGGCGTCGACGCGATCGGCGACGAGGCGGACGCGCATCGCCCACCGGGCCACACGGCGAAGGGCCGCGAGGTCGACCGCCACGATCTCGTCGATGCCGGGGCGCTGCACCTTGACGACGACGTTCTCGAGGCCCGTGTCGGCAGCATCCGTCTCATTGAGCCGGGCGCGATGCGCCTGACCGAGGGATGCCGCAGCCACCGGAGTCTCATCGAACCAGGCGTAGGCGCGCGTCAGCGGCATGCCGAGTTCGGCCTCGGCGACGACGCGGAGATCCGCGAAGGGGACGGCCTGGACCTCGTCCTGCAGACCCTCGAGCTCGGCCGTGATCTCGGGAGGCAGCACGTCGAGGCGCGACGACATGAACTGGCCGACCTTGATCATGAGGCCACCGAGCTCGACCGCCAGAACGTGGAACCGACGGGCGAACTTCTGCATTCGCGGTCCGCGCGTGCGCTCGGCGATCGAGGTCAGGCCGAACCGCGGCAGGACGAGCTCGTACCACCAGACCTTGAGGAACTCGCGTGCGGCGAACGACAGGATGCGGCGGTATCGAGCCTTGTGGATGCCCTGGGCTGCCGCAGCATCCGTCATCGGTGGGTCCCCTTCGTCACCCCGGCGTCAGTCCTGAGCGAGGATCGAGTAGAGCTTACGGCGAGCGTCATCGAGGATGTCGATCGCTGCCTGCACCTGCTCGGGCGATCCGCTGCGGCCGACGGCCGCTGCTGCTCCGGCGAGGTCGACGCCCGACTTGGGGAGAGCGGTGAAGCGGGGGTCGTTGCGGTGGCTCTCCTTGCCGGCGGACGGCTCCCACGGAGCCTTCGCCTCAGACGATTCGGAGGCGACAGCACGGCCGGCCTCGGTGAGCGAATAGGTCTTGCGACCGTTCTGCTCCTCGGCGGAGATGAGTCCCTCGTCAGCGAGCAGCTGCAGGGTGGGGTAGACGGAGCCCGCGCTGGGCTTCCAGGACCCGCCGCTGCGCTCGGCGATCTCGTTGATGATCTGGTAGCCGTGCATCGGCTTCTCGGCGAGGAGCGAGAGAACCGCGGTGCGGACATCGCCGCGAGCCATGCGCGAGCCGCCGGACGGGCGCTGCTCGAAGGACTTGCGGAACTGGTCGAACGCGTCGAACAGTGCGCCGGCGGGACCGTTGGCACCGCCGAGACCGCCGGTGCCGAAGATGCTGCCGAGCGGGTTGTCGGCGTTGTTGCTGCCGGTGCCGCCGAAGGGGAATGAGTTGCTCATGATGACCTCCTGGGTCTGCGGTGAACGATAGTCAACGATATATCGTTAACCCTGGAGGTTGGGTGGGAATCCTGAGTCAGCGGGAGGGCGAACCACGACCATAGACCCGTGGAAAAGGCAATCCCCGTGCGCCTCACAGATTGCTCGTGTTCCATTGATGGCAATGTCGAGATCATCTGAAATCCAGCAATCCTCCGTTCGTGTGAGCGTGGTCGTGCCTGTGTTCGAACCGGACTCGAGTCTGGACGTGCTGATCGCATCTCTCGATCGTCAGACGCTCGACGTGTCTCAGTTCGAGGTGCTGCTCTGCGACGACGGTTCCGGCGATGCCACACAGCGCCGCCTCGACGAGATCGCCCGCGAACGCCCGCACGTCCGCGTGCTCCACCTGCCGCACTCCGGCTGGCCGGGCACGCCGCGGAATGCGGGCGTCGCTGCCGCGAACGGCGTCTATGTGCAGTTCGTCGACCAGGATGACTACCTATTCGACGATGCCCTGAAGAACCTGGCCGACTATGCCGACGCGAACGCGTCCGACATCGTCGTCGGACGAGAAGTGGGGATCGGTCGACCGCTGCCGAGCCGCATCTTCCGCCGCGACATCCCCGACGCGAAGCTGGGTGACGATCCCCTTCTGGAGATGCTCACCCCGCACAAGCTGTTCCGAACCGCGTTTCTGCGCGAGAACGGCATCCGCTTCCCCGATGGTCGCGTGCGCCTCGAAGACCACCTCTATGTCATGCAGGCGTACTTCGCGGCGCGGAAGATCTCCATTCTCGCCAGCGCGCCGTGCTATGCGTGGGTCAAGCACCCGGGCAGCGCGAGCTCGTCGCGTATCGACCCGGAGTCCTATTTCCCGCACCTGGAAGCCGTGCTCGACATCGTCGAGGCGCACACCGAGCCGGGCAGACTTCGCGACCGGCTGCTGCGTCATTGGTTCCGCGGCAAGATACTCAAGCGCCTGAGCGGAAAGCGGATGCTGCGCTATCCCGCCGAGTACCGTACGCGTCTGCTCGACGTGGTGACGCCGCTCGTGGAGGCGCGGTTCGGACCGGGCGTCGACGCCGGGCTCGCCTTCCCGCAACGCATCCGCGCCGCACTGCTGCGCGCCGGACGGCGCGACGACCTCCTCCGCTTCGCGGAGTTCGAGGCGAAGCTGAAGTGCCGGGTGTCGGTGACGTCGGCCGAGTGGTCGCGCGGCGGCGGGCTGCACCTCGCGATCGAGACGGCCGTCACCCGCGACGGCCGTCCTGCGCTCGTCTTCGACAACGAGACCGGGCGCCTGACGTCGTTGCCGTGGGAGGCACCGACGACGGACGCGCTGTCGGCGGATGATGCCTCGTCGCCGGGCGGGCTCAGCGGGCTGCCGAGCGAGGCACTGATCCCCGGACGCGAGCTGCGCAACGACCGGGTGGAGGTGTTCGTCGTCGGTGAGCAACCCGGAAGCGAACGGCGTATCGCGAGCGAGCGGCTGCGCGACGGCGGTGCGGTCCGCATCGCGATCGACCCGCTGAAGGTGTTCGGGAGTGATGGCGCCTCGCACGCCGTTCGACTGACGGCCAAGGTGCGCCGCGCCGGCTGGACCATCGACGTTCCCGTCACCGAGAAGGCGGGTGTTCTCGCCAGCGCCGGGCGCTCACCGTTACTCGCCGGGCGAGCACTGACGATCGGGAGCACCGACCGCGGTGCTGTGGAGTTGCGCCGCGCGGCTTCCGGCGGTCTCCGCGACATCGCCGGCAGGTCGGTCCGTCGCGTGCGGCAGCTCGCCCGCCGGGCCTAGAGCTTCAACCGCGAGGCAGGGTCAGAATCTCCGCGCCGTCGTCGGTGATGGCGATGGTGTGCTCGGTGTGGGCGGTGCGGCATCCGGTAGCGCTGCGCAACGTCCAGCCGTCGGCATCCGTCACGAGCTCTTTGGTGTCGGCCATGACCCAGGGCTCGAGCGCGAGCAGGAGGCCGGGACGGAGGACGTAGCCGCGACCGGGGCGGCCGTCGTTGGCGACGTGCGGTTCCTGGTGCATGGTCGAGCCGATGCCGTGACCGCCGAACTCGAGGTTCACGGAGTATCCCGCGCCGCGCAGGACGGTGCCGATAGCTCGCGAGAGGTCCCCGATACGGGCGCCAGGGCGTGCGGCGCGGATGGCGGCTGCGAGGGCCCGTTCCGTGACGTCGATCAGGGCTTCGTCGTCGGGGTCGCGCGGTGTGCCCACGATGAAGCTGATCGCGGCGTCGGCGGAGATGCCGCGCAGAGTGACGGCCAGGTCGAGGGTGAGGAGGTCGCCTTCGGCGAGGGTGTAGTCGTGCGGCAGGCCGTGGAGCACGGCATCGTTCACCGCGGTGCAGACGTAGTGGCCGAAGGGTCCGCGGCCGAAGGATGGGGCGTAGTCGACGTAGCAGGAAACGGCTCCGGCATCCTCGATCATCTGTTTCGTCCAGCGGTCGAGATCCAGCAGGTTCACCCCGACGACGGCCCGCTTCTTCAGCGTCTGCAGGATCTCGCCGACGAGCGCACCGGCGTCTCTCGCACAGACGAGCTGGGCGTCGTTCAGGATCTCGATCATGTCTTCTCTCCGTGAATGCTCTGCGGATCCGCGAGGGATTCCGATAACTATCCCGGTAATACTATCCCGGGATTAGTATGGGCGTCATGATGGTCCGGATGCCGCTCACCCCCGCCGAGGTCGAACGCGGCGAACGTCTCGGCGCGCTGCTGAGACGCGCGCGCGGCGAACGATCGATGCTGGCGGTCGCGCTGGACGCCGGCGTCTCGCCCGAGACGCTGCGCAAGATCGAATCCGGTCGCGTGGCGACGCCAGCCTTCTCGACGATCGCGGCGATCACCGACGTGCTGGGTCTTTCGCTCGACGCCGTCTGGGCCGAGATCGGGGCGGATGCTGCGGTGCACCCGAACTCGCGCGCGGTGGCGTCGTAGCGGCAACACGCGGCGGCCCGCTCGGGTCTGCACGGTTGGAGATGCGTCGAAGCTCTCCACAGATCGCATCCTTGCACCCGTGAGGCGCACGCCCGCACCCTCACAGTTGAGGCATGAAAGAACATTGCTCACCTGCGAGACATGCATGCATACTGTAAGCATGCCCAACGTCCTGATCCGCGACCTCGATCCAGCGGTGCATTCTGTGCTCGCGGCACGGGCCGAAAGACTGGGACAGTCGCTGCAGCAGTACCTGACCGCGGAGTTGACGCGTCTGGCCGGGCAGCCGACGCTGGCCGAGCTCTTCACCGACCTCGCGACCCGCCCACCACAGCAGCAGATCCCGGCCAGTGCGATCGTGTCTGCGCTCCATGACGGCCGTCGCGCGGAATGATCGTCGTCGATGCTTCCGTCGTCGTCGATCTGTTGACCTCGGCTGATGGCAGGACTCGGCTTCACGAGCGGCTGGTCGATGAGGCGTTGATCGCTCCGGACCTCCTCCCGATCGAGGTGGCTTCGGCGCTGCGCGGACTCAATCGGGGTGGTCTGCTCAGCGATGACCGCCTCGATCGCGCGGCTTCCGACCTCCCTCGACTTCGCCTCGAGTTGTACGCGTCGCTTCCCCTGGTACCGCGAGTGCTCGATCTGCGTCATAACCTCAGCGCCTATGACGCCGCGTACGTCGCGCTCGCGGAGGTCACGCGGTCTGCTCTGCTCACGCTCGATCGGCGTCTCGCTCGCACGGCCGCTAAGCATTGCGAGGTCGAGGTTCCCGACAGACAGGCGGCGGGAACATGAAATGCTCTCGGAAGACCACTCTGCGCTGAAGGAGCTCACCCCATGGCCCACGCCCTCGTCACCGGCAGCTCGCGCGGGATCGGCCGTGCCATCGCGCAGACGCTCGCCCATCGAGGCGATCGGGTCGTCGTGCACTACGCGAGTGATCGTGCCGCGGCCGAGGAGACTCTCGCCTCGCTCGACGGGTCCGGGCACGCGATCGTCGGTGGGGATATCGTCGATCCTGACGAGGCGAAGCGTGTGGTCACCGAGGCTATCGCCGCGGTCGGAACACTCGACATCCTGGTCAACAACGCGGCCGCGGCGCCGAACGCGGCCAACGCGCATCCGGTCGGGTCGACGTCTTACGAGCAGTGGCAGGAGGCGTGGACTCAGATGGTCGCGGTGAATCTGCTGGGCGCCTCGAACGTGACGATGCTCGTTGCACAGCATCTCATCGAGCGCGGCTCGGGCGGGTCGATCGTCAATATCGGCTCCCGTGGGGCGTTTCGCGGCGAAGCCGAGCACCCGGCTTACGCGGCGACGAAGGCGGGACTGCAGGCTTTCGGACAGTCGATGGCGCTCGCCCTCGCTCCGCACCGCATCGCGGTCACGTCGGTCGCGCCCGGGGTGGTCTCGACCGATCGGCAGTCGACGCTTCTCGAGGGCGCCTCGGGCGAGTTGGTCAGGGGTCAGAGTCCGTTCGGCCGCGTGGGCACTCCCGAGGAAGTGGCGGACGCCGTCGCGTACCTGACCTCTGGGCGTTCGACCTGGGCATCGGGCAGCATCCTCGATCTCAACGGGGCTTCGTACTTCCGCTGATCGCGCTCCCGCCTGCTGCGTGAGGCGCATCCGTCGTCGTGGTTCGTGCGGCGGCGGGGTTGCGCGACACTGCGCTTGACGCCGCTGCACGGCGGGTGCGACCGGTGCGCCGAAGCCGTTCATGCGGCGATGTCGAATCTGTGTCGCACGCTGGTGCGGGGTGTGCGGGCGGGGTTGACATGCGCGGGTGGGATGAACCAGACGCGGGCGGTGACACCGGTGCCGTCGATGCGGATGTCCCATCCGTTGTCATGGATGCGGTGATGACACGACTCGCACAACAGAACACCGTTCGTCAGGGCAGTGGGCCCGTGGTCTCTTTCCCACCAGCGGATGTGATGGGCTTTGGTCATTCCCGGTGGGAGTCCGCACATCGCACACCCGCCGTCCCGTTCCGCGAGGGCGAGGCGTTGCGCACGGGTGAACAGGCGTTTCTCGCGACCCCAGTCGAGGATCTCGCTGTCGCTTCCGAAGACCCAGGGAATGACATCGCCCCCGGCGGCCATCCTCCGTGCCGCGCCGATACTGACCGGGGTGTCGAGCCCGTCGACGGTTGCCGTCCCTGTGCCTGAACGGAGGTTGTCGAGGGTGAGGCGGATGATCATGGTCGCCCCGGCGAGGGGCACCCGGGAGTCGCAGCCGAGAACATGGGCGCAGAACAGGGCGAGCGCGTCGGCCTGGATCATCGCCACCGTGCGCCGGTCCGCGTCCGCCGCGTCCGGGTCGGAGGCATCCTGGCGGGCGGCGAACACCGCAGACACGTGCCCACGGAGCGCGGTGACCACGGGTGCTGCGGTCTCGGCATCCAGTACCGCGTGCAGGTGCACCATCCCGTCGCGTTCGAAGAACGTGCACGAGCGCTTCGCCCGCCGCTCCTCCTCCTTCGGCGGCACCCCATCCGGATCCAACCAGGCCTCCGCCCGGGCGAGGAGCTTGCGGACATCGTCCACCCCCATGCCGGCACACCGCCCGGCCAACACCTCTTCCGCGAGCGCGATCCGCTCCGGCCCCGCGGCGACACGGCACCGGTCCAACAGGGCGATGATCAACCCCGCCGCCGCGATACCCAACTCCCCCGACGCCAACGCGGACCGCAACAGTTCATACCGGGCAGGCAACCTCGCCCCCAGCAGATCCGTTCGCGGGGCCGTCGCTTCCCCCACCGCCACGAACCGGGACGCATCCCGATGCGAGATCCCACCCGCAGCTTCCAGCAGTTTCGCCGCGTTCCGGTAGCCGTGCTCCTTCGCCAGACTCCCCGCACCCAACTCCGCCCGAGACTCAAACGCGATCCCCGCCGCGACATCGGCGTGCGCGGCATCCAACCTCCGCTGCACCACCCCGATCGCGTCATTCACGGCGATCAGCTGCTCCCGCGACAATCCCGCCGCGTCATCCGCGCCAGCCCACACCGCATCGAGACGGGTAACCGCCTCGTGCAAACCGGTGAGCTTCGACATACCCCAATTCTACCGAAGCACCACCCAACATTCGAAGCTTTGTTCGAATCGCATTCCGGTGTTTCGGCATTCTGCGAGGACGGAGAACCAGGACCGCTCTTCCCGAACCACTGACGGGCATAGCGCGCGGGTGTCGCACTCGACAGTGTCGTCGGACTCGGCGCGGTGTGCGTCGGTCGCGACGCCGCTGCACTCGTGCTCGTGCCGCTCTCCGCATGCGCGCCGCACGGATCGAGACGCGGACGGCACCAGGAACAATGAGCACGGCGACACGGGGCAACGCAGGTTCGGGTCATCCTGCACACCAGGTGGCTGGTCCGGGTCCGCGAACGCGATATCTCCGGCACCCGGCACCCGGCCTCCGGCACCCGACACCCGGCACCCGGCACCCGACACCCGGCACAGCCCCCTGCGCCCGCAGCATCCGGCGGAGAATTCACTCTCAGGCTGAGGAATCCGCACCGAATCCTCCGCCCGAGAGCGCGTTCTCCTCCCCTCACCGCGTGGAGGCGAAAAGCCCTACTCGCGAGCTGCACCCTTCCGCCACACCGCGACCACGCCCGCACCGAGCACGGCCAGCGCGGCCGCGCCGAGGAAGAGCCAGGAGAAGCCGCCCGTGAGCGCCTCCGCTGCGGATACTCCCGCGTTCTCGAGTTGGCCTGTCCGCAGGCCGGCGATCGTCCCGAGCACGGCGAGGCCGACCGCGCCTCCGATCTGCTGACTGGTGTTGATGAGCCCGCCGGCGAGCCCCGCTTCGCCACCCTCCACGCCCTCGACCGCGAGCTGCGTCGTGGCGACGAACGCTCCACCGAGTCCGACGCCGATCAGCAGCGTCGGTCCGAGGAGCTGAGTGAGGAAGAGGGCATCCGACGGAGCCGTCGCGAGCCAGACCAACCCGGCGGCGAGGATGAGCAGCGAACCGAAGAGCACGGGACGCGTTCCGAGTCGTCCGATCAGCGTTGGGAGCACTCCGGCAGTGAGCACGAGCGCGCCGGCGAGCGGTAGTTGTGAGAGGCCTGCGGTGAGCGCGTCGTAGCCGAGCACGCCCTGCATGAAGACGGACAGCGCGAAGAACAGAGCGACCATCGCGGCACCGCCGAGCAGCATCACGACGTTGCCGAGCGCGAGATCGTGGTTGCGGAACACCGACAGCGGCACGAGAGGCTCCGCCGCGCGGCGCTCGATCACGATGAAGGCCGCGCTCAGCAGCAGTGCGAGGGCGAACAGCACGAACGGCAGCGGATGCAGGAACCCGAGTTGCTCCACGGCGCTGAATCCGCCGACGAGCGAGACGAGCGCTGCCGTGACGGTGACGGCGCCGGCGACATCGAGTCGGCTCTGAGCGCGGGCACCGTCGCGCGTGATCAGGAGGGGGATCGCGATCAGCACGACCGCACCCACCGGCACATTCACGAAGAACACCGACTGCCAGCCGAGCGTCGCGGTGAGGACTCCGCCGAGCAGTACGCCCGCCGCCGACCCGATTCCCGCGACTCCGCCCCAGACGCCGAGCGCTTTGGTGCGCTCCTTCGCATCGGGGAAGAGGTGTGTCAGCAGTGCGAGGGCGGCGGGAGCGAGCAATGCTGCGGACACTCCCTGCAGAGCTCGCGCCGCCAGGAGCATCTCCGCCGAGAACGAGAACCCGGCGAGAGCGGATGCCGCGACGAACCCGGCCGCACCGACGAGGAACACCCGCCGGTGACCGTAGCGATCCGCCAGCCGGCCGCCGAGCAGCAGCAGTCCGCCGAACGCGAGCACATATGCCGTGATCACCCAGGCGAGGGAAACGGTGTCCATGCCGAGCTGCTGCCCGAGCACCGGGAGTGCGATGTTCACGATCGAGGCGTCGAGCACCACGAGGAACTGCGCGAGGGCGAGGATGCCGAGGGCGAGCCAGCGACGGGAGCTGCGGGGCGATGTTCCCTGAACGGTCGAGGCGGTCGTGGTCATGATCTTCTCCTTCGATTAATGAGTGAGTACTCACTCACTCTTGCGGGCAAACAGAAACCCGAATCCTCGGCGCTGATTCGGGCGGTGATCAGTCGGGGTGACGGATGCCGCGGGTCAGCAGCTCCGCCCATTTCTCGGTGCGACCGTCGAGCTGGGTGGTGACGATGAGGTGACACAGCTGACCGAACGCGATGAACCGCTGCACGTCCTCGTCGGAGCCACCCGACCTGCTCTGCGCGAAGGTCGTCACGCGCCCGAGGCCCGCTCGGAGCGCGGCGCCGATCTCCGGGATCTCGGCGACGGACTGCGCGTGCACCTGCAGCATGAGCAGTTTCCGGTCTGAGATCAGGTGAGCGTATGCGTCTCCCATCGCGTCGAGCACGGCTTCCGGCGCCTGCTCGGCAGCGGCATCCGCCCCCTCCTCGAGGGCGATCAGGATCGCTTCGAAGCAGGCCTCGAGCGCCGCGATGAACAGCGCCTCCTTGCCCGAGTACAGCTTGAAGACGTAGGCCGGAGAGATCTTGGCCTCGCGGGCGACGTCGGCCACCGTCGTGCCGTGGTAGCCGCCGCGGGCGAACTCGACGAGCGCCGCCGACGCCACGAGCGGGCGCCGGGCGTCGGCGGTGGAGAGGATGGAGTTGCGCGAGGCGGCCATATGAGTGACTGTACACTCACTCTCGTCAACCGACAACGGTGGTTGCCATATCGAACGATAAACGATAGATTCCTGCTGTTCCTCGATGAAAGTTGGAGTCATGAGTAAAGCGATGATCGTCGTACTGCAGGTCGTGATCGCGATCGCTCTGGTGGGCTCGGTCGCGGTGCAGGCGCTCATCGCCCCGCTGCTGTGGCTCGATCTCGCCGAGGAAGAGTTGTGGGGCAGGATCTTCCTCGTCGGCGTCGTCGTTCTCGGGGTCGCGACGATGCAGGTGTTCGGCATCTGCGTGTGGATGCTGCTGAACAAGGTGCGGCGCGGATCGATCTTCTCGGAGTCGTCGTTCCGGTACGTCGATGTGATCATCGGCGCGATCCTGGCAGCGGCCGCACTCGCCCTGGCGCTGGCGATCGTCCTCGCCCCCGGTCAGACCGCCCCCGGGATCGTGGGACTCGTCTGCGGCGCCGCGCTCGTACTCGCCGGCATGGCTCTGCTCATGGTCGTGATGAAGGCGCTGCTGCGCCAGGCGATCGAACGGGAGACCGAGGCACAGACGCTTCGCTCCGAGCTCGACAACGAGGTGATCTGATGCCGGTCGTCGTCGACATCGACGTGATGATGGCCCGCCGCAAGATGAGCGTCGGCGAACTGGCCGAGCGCATCGGCATCACTCCGACCAACCTCGCGGTCCTCAAGAACGGACGCGCGAAGGCCGTGCGCTTCACGACGCTCGACGCGCTGTGCGAGGTGCTCGACTGCCAGCCTGGCGACCTCCTGCGGTGGGAGGCGACGGAGACGAACGCGTAGGGAGCCACTCCGCCGCAGCGCCACCTTCACAGCAGCGCCAGCCGGGCTATCGAACGCATCGCCGGAGTGATGACGCCGAAGGCACCCGGCTCCGAGAGCGCCGCGAGGTGCTCCGACACCGACTGCAGCGCCGATGGCGTACCCGCGGACGCCCTTCCCCCGAGCAGCGATCCGCCCACAGATTCGAAATGCGCCGCGACGCGATCGTAGGCCTCATCGAATGCTGCCCGCCCGGATGCGACCAGGTCGGGCAGGTCTATCAAAGCGCGGGCGGAGCCGTCGGCGACGGCGAGAAAAGCCAGCGAGGCGTCGCGGGGCTGCCCACCCCATGACCACTGGCTCCGGCCGGCTTCGCACACGGCTGAGCTCACTTGGTCGAATGCGCGCTTCTCCCCGAGGCCGAGCGATCGCCCGGCATTCGTCACCACGACACGGCCCCGCAGCCGACGGACAAGCCTCGCCGCACGGGCGACCGCCACGAGCGCCGCACCGGGACCGACCCCTGCACCGCCCGCAGCATCCGTCCACTCCAACGACTCGGCCACCCCGGCAAGAACAGTCTTCGGCATCCAGCCGTCCTCTTCGTCCTGCTCGACGCCGTCCTCACCGATCCGCGCGATCAGGGCACGCAAGGCTCGGGTCGCCGACTCTCTTTCCTCCGCGGAGGGCGGTGTCGGGTCGAGAACACCGGTGTCGTCGAGATGCGCGCGAAGTGCGAGGCGACGCACCGAGGTGAGCGACCTCGCGAACTGAGCGATCGGCGAGGAGTGTCGGATGCCCCGCTCGACCTCGGCGATGCCAGACTCGTCGAACTGCGGGACCACGATGCCGAAGCGACGAGCCAGTTCGAAGTTGACATGCTCGCGCCGAAACGGCGGAGGTGCAGTCTGCCAGGCGCCGGATGCCGGCGGCTCCGGGATGTCGGTGTCGACGAGAGACACCCGTGCGTCGCCCACCTCCGGGCTGTACAGACCCGTGACCGTCAGCGTCATGCCCGACGGAGCCCCGGCGACCTCGACCTTCTGCGGCTGCGGGTCCCAGTAGTCGAGGTTGAGAAACGAGGGCCCCTCTTCGTCATGATCGTCGTAGTCGTCATCGTCGCCTTCCGCCCCGAAGCTGAGGCGAAGGGCCTCGAGCACCCAATGCGCCGGAGCACGACGCGGCACTTCGATCACTCGAGTGAGCTCAGGATGATCGGCGATCGACACGTCGATCCGGATGGACGGCGGCACCAGCACGTGTTCACGAAAGTTCATGCGCGCCACACTAAGCAGCGCGCCGGATCCTCCTGAGCCGCGGACTCACGAGCCGTGGACAACTGCGTGATTCTCCCGACGGTGCAGGAAGACAAGGCCCTGAAGCACGTCCGGGCGGGGCGCGGCGCATGGCCGCCGGCATCCGCTGCGCCAGTTGTCGGCGCGATGCACAGCGGCAGATTCGGAAACGCGTTCCTGATCTGCATCCGTGAAAACCGCCTGCAGGTGTATCCGCGGCCGGCACCGGACAGGCAGCCAGGCTTCGGGCCTACCGTGCGGCGAGCAGTTCCCGCAGCCGCGCGGCCTCATCCGCCGGCATCGTGTACCCGTGCTCCGGCCCGGGGTAGAGCCCGCCGCGCACTTCGTCCGCATACGCCGTGACCCCGGCGACCGCGGCGCCGCGGAGCTCGGCGTACCGCTTCACGAACTTCGCGGCACCGCCGTCGTAGAGCCCGAGCAGGTCGTGGAAGACGAGCACCTGGCCGTCGGCATCCGGTCCTGCTCCGATCCCGATGACCGGGATGTGGAGCAGGGGCACGAGTGCAGCAGTGACCTCCGACGGCACCGCCTCGATCACGAGCATCGAGCACCCGGCATCTTGCAGGGCGAGCGCATCCTCGATGACGGCGAGGGCGGCATCCGCGGTGCGTCCCTGCGCGCGATAGCCGCCGAGGGCCGTGGCAGTCTGCGGCGTGAGGCCGACGTGACCGACCACCGGGATGCCGGCGCGCACGAGAGCCCGGGCGCGGTCGACGGTCGCTCCGCCGCGCTCGATCTTGACGAGGTCGACTCCGGCCTCTTTCACGAAGCGCTGCGCGGTGCTGATCGCGAGCTCGTCGGAGGCCTCGTACGACCCGAACGGCAGGTCACCGACCAGCAGCGGAACCGAGAGGCCCCGCCGGACCGCGCGAGTCAGCATGAGCATCTCGTCGATCGTCACGGGGACCGTGCTGTCGTAGCCGAGCACGGTCATCGCGGCCGAGTCGCCGACGAGCACCAGGTCGACTCCGGCTTCCTCGACGATCTGCGCACTGGGGTGGTCGTAGGCGGTGACCATCACCAGGGACTCGCCCGCTTCCTTCTTGGCGGCGAGGCTTCCGAGGGTGACCTTCTTCTGCGGTGCCGCGTGCGCGCTCATGCCGTGACCTCTGTCAGAAGCAGGTCGACCGCGTCGTCGACCTGGATGATCGCGTTCGCGCGGTCGACGTGCACGACCCTCGGTTCGTAGGACGCGAGGTCTTCCGCAGAGTAGTCGGCGTAGGAGATGACGATGATCGTGTCGCCGGTGTGCACGAGCCGGGCGGCGGCGCCGTTGACCTGGATGACGCCGGATCCGCGCTCCCCCACGAGCGTGTACGTCTCGAACCGGGCGCCGTTGTCGACGTCGACGACGTGCACCTGCTCGTGCGGCAGGATGTCGGCGGCCTCGAGCAGAATCGGGTCGATGGTGATCGAGCCGACGTAGTTCAGATCGCTGCCGGTGACGGTGGCGCGGTGGATCTTCGACTTCAGCATGGTGCGTCGCATCAGGCGTCCGTTCTGTCGGTGGCGGGAGTAGCAGAGAGGAGGTGGTTGTCGATCAGCCGGGCGGCGCCCACGCGGGCGGCGACCGCGAGCAGCGCGTCGCGGTCGACGCGGGTGAGTGCTTCGAGGGTCTCGGCGTCGCGGAGTTCGAGGTACTCGGGCGCGATCCCGGCATCGGCGAGTACGCGCTGCGCGGCGGAGAAGATGCCGTCCGCATCGCGTTCGCCCGCCTCGAAGACGAATGCCGCCGCGTCGAGCGCGCGGTTGAGGGCGGTCGCCTGGGCGCGGGCATCCGCGTCGAGGTAGACGTTGCGCGAGCTCATCGCGAGCCCGTCGGCCTCGCGCACGATCGGGCACGCCTCGATGCGCACGTCGAGATCGAGGTCGCGTACGACGCGGCGGACGACGAGGACCTGCTGCGCATCCTTCTGCCCGAAGTAGGCGACGTCAGGACGGACGATGCCGAGCAGCTTCGTGACGACCGTGGCGACGCCGTCGAAGTGGTGCGGGCCGCGGGCGGCGCCGTCGAGCACGTCGGTGAGGCCCGCCACGCGAATGGTCGTCGCGAAGCCGTCGGGATAGATCTCGGATGCCGTGGGCGCGAAGAGGATGTCGACACCCTCGGCCTCGGCGAGCTCCGCATCCCGGGCCTCGTCGCGCGGATAGGCGCCGAGGTCTTCGTTTGCGCCGAACTGAGTCGGGTTGACGAACAGCGACACCACGACGAGGTCGTTCTGCCCTCGGGCACGGCGCATGAGGGAGAGGTGACCGTCGTGGAAAGCGCCCATCGTGGGGACGAGTCCGATGCTCCCGCCATCACGGCGGGCTTCGCGCACGGCGGCGCGGACCTCGGGGATCGTGCGGAGGATCTTCATGGCTGCGGTTCCTCCGGTTCGGGGACGGAGGCGTCCGGGACGGGAGTCCCCAGGGCGGACGTGTCCGAGATGGGAGCGCCCGGGATGGATGTTTCCGGGAGTGGCGTGTCCGGACCGACGGCGATCGCGGGCCTTCCGGTGGTGCGACTGGCGAGGGCGCGCGTGCCGTACACGAGCTCCGCGAAGAGCGCGTTCAGGTGAGGCGCGACCTCGTCGACGGCATCCCGCTGTCGTTCGACAGTGTGGGCGTCGCCGCGAGCGATGGGTCCGGTGAGGGCGGCCGGCGCACCGGATGCATCCCAGTTGTCGACGGTCTGCCGCACGAGTGGGGCGAGAAGCGCGCGCGCGTCGTCGACGCCGGCTGCGGAGGCGAGCTCTTCGGCCGCATCGAGCACGGTGAGCACGAAGTTCGACGCGAAGGATGCCGCCGCGTGGTAGGTCGCGCGGTCCTCGTCGTCGACCGAGAACGGCACGGCACCGAGCGCGCGGGCGAGCTGCTCCGCGACCGCGCGGGCCTCGCCGGTGCGACCCGCGACCGCGGCCCCGATGCCGTGGAAGACATCGGGCGTCTCGGACCCGGTGAAGGTCTGCAGCGGATGAATGCTGAAGTCCACGTCGTCGAGCGCAGTCGCGCCGGAGACATGGCCGACGAGTCGCACGTGCGGGCGCGCGACGAACGCCACCGCGGGGATCGCGGCATCCGGCACGCAGAGGAGGGCGATGTCGGCGGACGGCATCGACTGTTCGCGTCGCAACGGTCCGAGAACCTCGAAGCCGGCGGTGCGCAGCGACCGGGCGAGAACGCCGCCGAGACGGCCGGCGCCGATGACGGCGATGGTCGTTCCGGGTGCGAGGGAGGAGTCAGGATTCATGGTGAGAACCGGTCGGATGCGACGACGCGGATGCCATGAGTATCCGCCTGCGGCGGCACCCGTTCCAAATCTGACGGCAGATCGCCAAGCTTGCGAACACGAATGAATGTCGTTTTGCTCACCTAGTTGCATTCAACTTGTCAGTCTGCTCCCGCGACCGTCAAGCACCTGCGCTTAGCCCGCTTATCCGCCGCTTCGTTCATCTTCCCGTGCCCCGAGGTTCATCTCCGGCGCCTATCTTGAGTGCGGGCGCGTGACCGCAGGTAAGCATCGGCCCATTCTTTGTAGACACACCACAAGAACCGAGTAGTGTCGAATCTGACATCACTCGAAGACGAGAAAGGACGACCATGGTCGACATCCGGAAGAAGCGCTGGGCCCTCATCGGGTTCGCGGCAGTCACGGCGATCGCACTGACCGGCTGCGCAGGCGGCACGGAGCCCTCCGGTGGCGACGAGAGCGCGGGCGAAGGCCCGACCGACGAGGGCGGCACGCTCATCGTCTACACGAACTCGAACAGCGACGGACGCGGCGAGTGGGTCACCGAGAAGGCGGCCGAGGCGGGCATCGAGATCGAGATCGTCGGACTCGGCGGCGCCGACCTGACGAACCGCATCATCGCCGAGAAGAACAACCCGGTCGGCGACGTGGTGTTCGGCCTGAACAACATGTTCTTCGAGCAGCTCAAGGCCGAAGAGGCCATCACCGCCTACGAGCCCGAGTGGAGGGGCGAGGTTCCGGCCGATGCCGGCGACGCGGCCGACGGCGTCTACTGGCCGCTGGTCGAGCAGGCCATCGTGACGGTCTACGACGAGAACCGCATCAGCGACCCGGTCTCCGACGAGGAAGACCTCTGGACCGACGACGAGTACGCCGGCCGCTTCGAGGTCAACCCGGCTCTCGGCCAGGCCACCCCGCAGCTCGTGCTGGCCAGCATCCTGAGCCGTCACCTCGACGAGGACGGCGACCTCGGCGTCAGCGACAAGGGCTGGAAGCTCGTCGAGTCGTACTACGCGAACGGATCCCCCGCCGTCGAAGGCACCGACCTCTACGCCCGCATCACCCGCGACGAGATCGACTACGGCGTGCTGCCCTCCAGCGGCATCGAGGCTCGCGACACCGAGTACGCCACCTCGACCGGCATGATCGTGCCCGAGTACGGCGTGCCCTACGTGACCGAGCAGATCGCGCCGATCGCCGGCACCCCGCGTGAGAAGACGGCCCAGGAGTTCATCGACTGGTTCGGCAGCGCCGAGGTGCAGGGCGAGTTCGCGGCCGAGTTCAACTCCATGCCCGTGAACGAGGGCGCGGTCGAGCAGGCCAACCCCGAGGTCGTCGACCTGATGGCCGAGCTTCCGCGTCAGGAGATCGACTTCTCGTTCGTGAGCGAGAACCTCGGCGCCTGGGTCGAGAAGGTCACGCTCGAGTACATCGGCTGATCGGGAAGACCGATCGGGAAGAAGACACCATGATCCGTTTCGAAGACGTCGACGTCGTGTTCGGCGACCATCGTGCGGTCTCGCAGTTGAACCTCGAGATCCAGGAGGGTGAGTTCTTCACCCTCCTGGGTCCCTCGGGCTGCGGAAAGACCACGGCACTCCGCTCGCTCGCAGGCTTCGTCGAGCCGACCGGAGGTCGCATCCACATCGCCGGACGCGACGTCACGCGCGTGCCCAGCGAGAAGCGCGACGTGGGCATGGTGTTCCAGAATTACGCGCTCTTCCCCAGCATGAACGTGCGGGACAACATCGCGTTCGGCCTCACGGTGCAGAAGGGGTCG
>JAESFY010000122.1_pt1 | contig 39985 bp, 26 predicted proteins | sample 9266201 | NCBI WGS metagenome assembly JAESFY01 (sample SAMN14515071, study PRJNA621656) | algae metagenome | isolation source: Nodosilinea sp. WJT8-NPBG4 and co-occurring heterotrophs from soil, lower... | place: USA: Pinto Basin, Colorado Desert, California | collected 2006-05-27 | reverse complement strand
AGACCAGCGTGCGCTCGTCTTTCACGAGATCGGATCCGTCGGACTTGAGGGCGCTGACCTTGGCATGCTCGGTGATGACGACATCCCCGCCGCCCGCGACCGTCACGTACTTGTCCAGCGGCACGTCCTTCGTCTCGCCGCTCTTGACCTCGAGCGGCTTGGTCGAGGTGAGGCTGGGCCGAAGGCCGTCTTCCGATGGCACGAAGATGAAGGCCGATGCCTGCAGTTCGTCCTGGTCGGTGAGGGTGTATCTGATCAGCTGCAGCTCGTCCGTGACGGTGACCCGGATCTTGCCGTTCTCCAGCACCGTGGCGCCGGGCCCGACCTCGAGATCGAGGCGCTCGGTGGTCCCGTCGGGGTCCTCGTCGTTGTCGAGGATGTCGAGGTCGGCGGTGAAAGCCCCGTCCGTGAGATCGGCGGGCCGCAGCCTGTCGTCTCTCGCGACCGGCGCCTGCAGCGGCACGTCCTCGTCGACAGTCACCTGGAGCACGGCCGTCGCCGTCGCGCCGCGGGCGTCGCTGACGGTGTACTGCAGAGACGATTCGAGCGCCCGATCCGGTGCCTGCACGAGCACGCGGTCGCCGGAGACCCGCGCCTCCAGCTCTCCGGGAACCTCGAGCCCCTCCTTCACGAGCGAGACCTCGTCGCCCTCCGGGTCGGAGTCGTTGAGCATCACGGGCACGGCGATCTCACGACCGGGGCGCACGACCACGGCGTCCTTCACCGCGTACGGCGCCTGATTGACCTGCTCGGCGGGCGCGATTCCCACGCGGATGGTCGCGGTGCCCTCCTTGCCCAGACGGTCGCGCACCCTGTACTTGAAGACGTCGACACCGGTGGCGCCGTCGAGCGCCTCGTAGGTGAAGTAGTCCTGCGCGACTTCGGTGATGCGCCCCTTCGTCGGATTCGACGAGATGTCCAGGAGCTCGACCGAGTCGCCGTCGGCGTCGATGCCGTCGAGTGGTACCGCGATGTTGGCCTCAGTGCCCGAGAGCGCGCGGGCGACGAGGTCGCGCGGTCGCGGCGCGGCATTGGTCTCCTCGTCGACGGGCAGGATCTGAATCGTGACGTAGCCCGCGGCCTTCTGCTGACGCGAGTCGACGGCCTCGTACGTCAGGTAGACGGTCTTCGCCTCGGCACCCGCCTTGAAACGCACCGCGTCCTGCGAAACGAACGCCTCGCCATCCTCCGGGTCGACGAACGGCTCGATGAGCTCGGGGGCGACGTGGAGCGTGTCGTCGCTCGGATGCGTGTCATTGTCGAGCACGGGGATCGTGACCACGTCGCCGGCACGGACATTCACCGAATCGGGGTTTGCCACCGGCTGCAGGATCTCCTCCGGCGCCGGGATCGGCACCACGACGACCTCGCCCTCCGCCGACTGCTCGCCGTTGGAGATGCGGTAGGTGATGCGGACTTGCTCCTCGAGCGTCCCCTGGTCGGTGATGCGGAGCGTCTCGTGGTTGAGCACCGACACCGAGACGCCGGAACTCGGCTCGATCGACACGGACTGCACCACGAGGATGCCGCCGGAGGGGTCGGTGTCGTTGTTGAGCACGCCGATCAGCACGTCACCGCCCGTGGGCAGCAGGGCCACGTCGCGCACCGCGACCGGTGGCAGAGTCACCTCGGCCGCTTCCGTCACGTCGATGCGGACGAGGCCCTCGCCGTTCTCCGGACCCGCCGTCGCGAGGTATTGCACGTAGTACACGCCGACCGCCGGAGCCGTGAACGAGAAGGTGTTGTTGGTGATGTCGGGCAGCACCGTCGCGCCCGGGACTTCGTCGACCCGACCGAGGCGCAGCCGCTCCCGTCCGGAGCTGGTGTCGTTGGCGAGTGGGGCGACCGTGATCTGCTCGCCGACGCGCGTGACCACGTGGTCGGCATTCGTCTTCGGCTGGGTCGACCCCTGAGGGCGCACGTCCAGGGTCACGGTGGCCGTCGTCACTTCACCGAGGCCGTCGGCGACGGTGACCTGGATGTCCTTGCGGCCCTGCAGGCTGGCCGTCGCCTTGTAGGTCAGCTGCCCGTCGGTGCTGAAGTCGACGTCGTCACCGGGTGCGGGCACGACGTCCTTGAGGTAGACGTCGTCGCCGTCGGGGTCGATCCAGTCAGGGAGGATGTTGTACGACACCGAGCCGCCGGTCTCGACCGTGAGCGATGTCTTGCGCTTGGGAGTCGGCGCCCCGTTCGTGCCTTCGTCGTGGACTGAGAGCGTCACGGTCGCCGTGTCCTTGCCGCCGCGGCCGTCATCGACCTCGTACTCGAAAGTCGCCGAACCGGTGGCATTCTCCCCGACCGCGATCTGCAGCGAGGCGCCGTTGTAGATCGGCTGAACCGTGCCGATCGACGGCTGCTGGCCTGCCATGACCGCCACCAGTACGTCGCCATCCGGGTCATTGTCGTTATCGATCACCGGCAGCAGAGCGGAGCCGCCGGGACGCACTCCGAATGAGTCGTCTTCGGCGATCGGCGGAGTGTTCACCTCGGATCGTTCGGGGAGCGTCGTCTCGACGGTCTCCTCGGTCGAGTCCTCCTGGTTCTCGGTCTCACCCTCGGGAGGGGTGAGATCGTTCCAGTTGTCGACGCGCTGCAGGCTCTCGTTCGCGAGCCAGGCCGCACCGCCCACCGCGTCGTTCAGGATGATCACGTCGCGGTTCACGCGGAACACGAGGCTCTTCGACTCCTGCGCCTCTTCGATCTTCGCCGAGACGTCGTTCCCCGAGCCGGCGCACTCCCGCACGAAGGCCCCGGTGCCGGCCCAGGCGCCGTAGGCGCAGCCCTTGAGCCACACCGGCGCCGCCGCTGCGCCCTTGCCGCCGGCATCCGTCGTCGTGGGTTCGCTGCCGTCGAGCGGCACCTGCACCAGAGCGGATGCCGTGGCGACAGACACCGCCGCCGTCATTGACGACGCCTGCTGCAGCACGGCGCCCTCCGCGCCCGGGATCTCGGTGCGGAACCCACCCGGTGTCAGCACTGCACCGGATGCGGGTTCGAGCACGACCGGGGTGCGACCGACGGCGGTGATGGAGGCCTGCTCCGACGAATCGAGCTCGCCGATCGAGGCGGTAGTGGTGTCGAGGGGTTCGCCTTCGTTGTCGACGGGAACGGTCACGACCTCGCCCTCGGCGCTCGAGAGGCCGAACACGGTGCCGTCTTCGGCGACGACCACATCCGCACCCTCGCCGAGCTCGGCGACCGGATCCGTCGCCTCGATCTCGAACGAGGCGATGCCCCTGACCGGCACGACCCACAGATCGCCGGACTTGCGGTCGAGGATGGCGGCCGTGCTGTTACCCAGCGCCACCTTCGCTGAAGAGGGGATGCCGGCCGAGTCGCCCAGAGAAACGCGAGCCGGGTCGACCGCGGTGACCGTCGAGGCTCCGTCGTCGACCACGAGCACGTTCGCTGCGGCCTGGAGGATGTCGAAGTCTTCACCGGCCGTGCGCAGACCGCCGTCGAGCACCGTGGATTCGTGGTTGAAGTGACCGACCAGCAGGTCTGATGTCTTGGTGATCCAGACGCCGCCGTCGTTCAGATCGACCTTCGTCGTCGGGAAGCCCTCATACGAGAGCGCCATCGTCGTGATCGCGATCACACCCGCCGTGACCCCGGCCGCTGACGCCAGCATCTTCGGGCGCGCACGCATCCACGACAGTGCCTTCATCCCGGTCTCCCCCCAGGCTCTGCATCTCGAATCGCCATCCGACCGCCCTCACACGGTGCGATACATCAGTTCATCCTAACGGCGCGTCCGCCGGGCCCCGATGGGCAGATATGCCCAGCAGGCCGCGAGTCACTGCCAGACGCGATGCTCGTAGGCCGTGCCGTTGACCATGACCCATACCTCGATCACCCCGCGACGGTTACCGAGGTAGCACGGCAGCTGCCGTTCGCCGTTTCCGTTGCCATCGACCGTAAGACTGTGAGGCCCGCTCCATTCTCCTCCGTAGACCGCGTCGTTGTTGTTGCATCTGATGGAGAGGGTCTGGCCAGGATCGAAGCCCCGCGCGGTCACATAGAAGTAAGCGCAGGTCCCGTCGTTGCATTTCGGTTGACCGTTCGCGTCGCCGGTCGACGTGACCCATGCCTGCGGCGGAGGCCTCTGTCCGGAGACCTGCTCGACGACGCCACTGGTGATCTGCTGGCCCGCGGAGTCCGTGACCTCCACCTGGATCGTGTGACGCTCGCTGTAGCCGTCCCCGACCGTGGTGCTGCCGGTGGCGCCCGCGTTCTGCCATCCGCCGCCGTCGATGCGGATGCGCACCACCGAGATGGGGCGCCCATTCGCCGAGCCGTTCGCGTTCCAGTTGAACGTCACGCTCTTCGCGTTCTGCGCGGCCGACACGTCCGGCTGTCGCAGCGGGCCGAAGGGGTTGCCGGGTGCCGTGTTCGACACAGCCCCGGGATACACGACACCGTCGACGGTGGCGACTGCCCGCAGCTGCACGTTGTAGTTGGTGCCGTTGCTCAGGCCGGAGATGACGTTGTTGCCGGGCAGGCCCGCCCAGTTGCCGCCGCCGTTGAGCGTGTACTGGTAGGCGACCTCGCCGGTCTTCGCGCCGTTGCGCGAACCCGCTGTGTAGGCGACCGTGAGCCTCTGATCACCCTCTGACACGGACACTCCCGTCGGCGCGCCGGGCTTGTTAACACCACGGCGCGGCGCCGACATCGGGCTCCACTCGCCCCAGCCGGCCTTGTTCTCGGCGCGGATCCGGTAGGTATACGGCGTCTCCGAGGTCGGGACGGTCACGGCCTGGGTGCGGGCGGACGCGCCCGGCGTGATGGTGTTGCGGAGCGTGCCGCCCTCCCAGACCTCGAGCCGGTACGAGCGGATCGCGTCGCCGTTGTTGTTCGGCGGCACCCAGCTGACCTGCATCTGCGCTTGCGCCCCGACGCCCTGGATCTCGGCCGTGTTCGGCGCCGCTGCGGCCATAGGCGGGCCTGCCGGTATCTCGGACGCCGACCAGCTGCTCCAACTCGACGGCTCGGGTGCCCTGTTATGGGCCTGTATGCGGATCTGATAGTTCGACCCGTTCTCGAGCCCCTCCCAGGTCATGGAGTTCCCCGTCGCCTGCTTCTGCGTGACGCCGGAGGGCGGGGCGGGCGAGATCTCGAGCGTGTAGCTCTCGACAGGAGAGCCCGGCGTGGAGGGTGTCGCCCAGCTGACCTTGAGCGACTTGTCGCCGAAGACGAGCGCGGGTGGGTTCGGGGTGTCGGGGCGTGCATCGGGGCGGGCGACCGCCGACGTGCCGGAGGGCTTCGATTCACCGACGCGGTTCGTCGCCGTCACCTGGAACGTGTACTCGACATTATTGGTGAGGCCGTCGAGGGTGCAGGTCGTCGACTGGCATTCCTTCGTGTACGGATTGCCGCTGACGGACTTGACCGTGTACTTCGCGATCTCGGCACCGTTGTTCGAGGGCGCCCCGTATGACACGACGACGACGCGATCCTGCACGCTGCTGACGACGGGAGCACCCGGGGCATCCGGCACGCCCTGCACTGTCACGACGATCTGTCCGTTCGCCTCCCGATCGGGATCATTAGTCGCATCTTGGATGCGGTAGCGCACGACGAGCGTGCCCACGAAGTTGGCGTCGGGCGTGACCACGACCTGGTCGCCCTTGACCGTCGCGCCGCCCGAGCCGGACTCGGTGGCAGCGTTGAGGAGCTTGAGAGGTGTGTCGGGGAACGGGTTGATGTCGTTCGCCAGCACGGGCACGGTGATGCTCTCACCCTGGTCGGCCTCGGAGATCGTGTCCGTGTTCGCGGTCGGCACGGGCCGTGTCGAAGGACCGACGCGTACCGACACGGTGCCCTCGACGGGCTCGGTGGTGCCGTCGCTGATGCGGAGTTTCAGCGATGCGACGTTGCCCTTCTCGACGTCGGAGGACGCCTCGACGAGCAGATCGCTGCCGTCGACTCTCGCAGTGATGCCCTTGCCCGCGCCGCTGACGTAGGTGTAGTCGTGCTCGCCTTCGTCTTCGGGATCGGGATCGGTCGTCAACGCGGCCAGGTCGAGGCGCACGGCCTTCTCGCCGGGTGCCACGATGACCTCGGTGCCTATGAAAGTCGGCTTCTGGTTCTCCGGCGGGAGCACATTGATCGGGATGCTCAGCGTCGCGGTACGGCCTTCAGGATCGTCAGGTCCGGTACCGTCGGTGACCTCGAAGGTGAGAGCATCCTGTCCGAAGTAGCCGTCGGCGGAGGTGTAGACCAGCGTCGTGGCATCCTGCACCAGATCGGCGCCGTTCGCGTGCACCGCGCTCACCTTCGCGTGCTCGGTGATGCGCGGGGTGCCTCCGCCCGCCACCGTGACGTATTTGTCGAGCGGGATCTCTTTCGTCTCGCCGCTCATGACCTCGATCGGCTTGGTCGAATCGAGGATCGGGCGCAGGTCGGACTCCGCCGGGACGAAGATGAACGCGGACGCCTGGAGCTCATCGCGATCGGTGAGGGTGTAGCGGATGAGCTGGAGCTCGTCGGTCACGGTCACCCGCACCTTGCCGTTCTCGAGCGCGGTGGCCCCATCGCCGAGAGTGACGTCGAGCCGATCGGTCGTGCCGTCAGGATCCTCGTCGTTCTTGAGGATCTCGATGTCAGCGGTGAGCGTGCCGTCCGTCAGGTCGGTCGGTCGCACCCGGTCGTCGCGGGCGACGGGCGCCTGCAGGGGCACGTCTTCATCGACCGTGATCTGCAGGGCGGCTGTCGCCGTCGCTCGCCTGGTATCACGGATCGTGTACTGCAGGGAGGTCTCGAGGGCTCGATCCGGCGCCTGCACGAGAACGCGATCGCCGGAGACCCGAGCGGTCAGCCCGAGATCATCGGGAACCTCGAGCCCGTCCTTCACGAGGACGATCTTGTCGCCCTCCGGGTCTGAGTCGTTCTCCAGCACCGGCACGGCGATCTCGCGTCCCGGGCGAACCACCACCGCATCCTTCACCGCATACGGCTTCTGATTCGTCTGCTCGCCAGGCGCGATCCCGACCCGGATCGTCGCGATGCCCTCTTTGCCCAGTCGGTCGCGCACACGATACTTGAACACGTCGACACCCGCCGAGTCGTCGAACGCCTCGTAGGTGAGATAGTTCTGACCGGTCTCCGTGATCCGGCCCTTTCCCGGACTCGAGGCGATGTCGATGAGTTCGACGGAGTCGCCGTCGGCGTCGATGCCGTCGAGAGGCACGGCGATGCTCGTGCTGGACCCTGCGAGCACGCGCGAGACGAGGTCCCGCGGCCGGGGAGCGGCGTTGGTGTCCTCAACGACGGGAAGGATCTGGATCGTCACATACGCGGCGGCCTTCTGCTGCCGTGAGTCGACCGCCTCGTAGGTCAGGTAGACGGTCTTCGCCTCAGGCCCTGCCTTGAAACGCACCTCGTCCTGCGAGACGAAGGCCTCGCCGTCCTCCGGCTCGACCAGCGGCTCGATGAGCTCGGGCGAGACATGCAGCACGTCGTCGTTCGGATGCGTGTCGTTGTCGAGCACCGGGATCGTGACGACGTCTCCTGCCCGCACGACCGCTGCGTCATCGTTGGCATCAGGCTGGAGAATCTGGTCCGGAGCCGGGATCGAGATCACCACGACCTCTCCCTCCGCGGACTTGGCCCCGTTCGAGATCCGGTACTTGATGCGCGCCTGATCGGTGAGAGACCCCTGGTCGGTGATCCGCAGGGTCTCGTGGTTGATCACTGAGACGGAGATGCCGCTGTCGTCCTCGATGGAGACGGACTGCACGACGAGGATGCCGCCAGCTGGGTCCATGTCGTTCGCCAACACCCCGATGAGCACGTCGCCGCCCGTCGGAAGGAGAGCGACGTCACGGACCGCGACGGGTGGGAGGTCGGCCTCCGTCGCCTCGAGCACGTCAACGCGCACGATACCTTCGCCGTTCTCCGGTCCGGCGGTGGCCAGATAGAGGACGTAGTAGGTACCAGGCGCATCCGCGGTGAAGCTAAACGTCTTGTTAGGGAAGTCGGGCAGAACCGTGGCACCCGGAACCTCGTTGACACGTCCGAGGCGCAAGGGTTCCCGCCCGGAGCTGGTGTCGTTGGCCAGCGGGGCGACGGTGACCTGCTCGCCGACGCGCGTCACCACGTGGTCGGCGTTCGTCTTGGGCTTGGTCGACCCCTGCGGGCGGACATCGAGCGAGACGGTCGCTGTCGTCGTCTCGCCGTAGGCGTCGGCGACGACGACCTGCACTTCCTTGCGCCCCTGCTGGCTCGCCGTCGCCTTGTAGGTGAGCTGGCCGTCAGTGCTGAAATCGACCTCGTCCCCGGGTGCCGGCACGACGTCCTTCAGATAGATGTCGTCGCCGTCCGGGTCGATCCAGTCGGGAAGGATGTTGTACGAGATCGTGCCGCCCGTCTCAACGGTGAGGCTGGTCGTGCGCTTGGGCGTGGGGGCAGCGTTGACGCCGGGGTCGTGCACCGAGAGAGTCACCGACGCGGTGTCCTTGCCTCCACGACCGTCGTCGGCCTCGTACGTGAACGTCGCCGATCCGGTGGCCTTCTCGTCGACAGCGATCTGCAGAGATCCGCCGTTCTGCACCGGCTGGATAGTGCCGATCGACGGCTGGGCCTCAGCGAGCGTCGCGACGAGCACGTCGCCGTCCGGGTCGTTGTCGTTGTCGAGAACCGGCAGCATCGTGGTGGCCCCGGGGCGCACTCCGAAGTCGTCGTCCTCGGCGACCGGCGGGGTGTTCTCCTCGGAGCGCTCGGGGAGGGTCGTCTCAACGGTCTCCTCGGTCGAGTCGTCCTCGTTCTGTGTCTCTCCTTCGGGAGGGGTGAGGTCGTTCCAGTTGTCGACGCGCTGGAGGCTCTCGTCGGCCATCCACGCTGCTCCGCCGACAGCATCGTTCAGGATGATGACGTCACGATTGACGCGGAACACGAGCTCACGCGAGTCCTCGGCGCCTTCCACCTGGGCGTTCACGTCGTTCGAATCCCCGGGGCATTCGCGGATGAACGTCGCCGACCCCGCCCAGGCGCCATAGGTGCAGCCCCGCAGCGACACCGGCGCGGCTGCGGTGCCGTTCGCTCCCGCGTCGACCCGGGTGGCATCGCTGCCGTCGAGCGGCACGGCGATCAGCGCGTTCGGCGTCGCGACGGCGACGGCGACGGCATCGGCCGAGGCATGCTGCAGCACCGCTTCCCCGGCATCCGGGATCTCGGTGCGGAAGCCGCCGGGCGTCGTGGCGACCCCGGCAGCCCTGTCGAGCACGACGGGGGTGCGTCCGACGGCCGTGATCGTCGGTTTCCCGGACGCGTCGATCTCGCCGACAGAGGCCGTCGACGACTCGAGCGGTTCGCCCTCGTTGTCGACCGGCACGGTGACGACCTCGCCGCGCTCGGCCGACAGGCCGAAGACGGTGCCGTCGCTCGCGACGGTCACATCGGCCCCGGCACCGAGCTCCGCGACCGGGTCCTTGGTTTCGATCTCGAACGAGGAGACTCCTCTGACCGGGACCACCCAGAGTTCCCCGGTCTTCTGGTCCAGGATCGCGGCGGTCTGATTGCCCAGCGCGACCTTCGACGCCGACGGGATGCCCGCCGAGTCCCCGAGCGAAACCCGCGCAGGGTCGACCGATGTGAGGGTCGCGGCGTCCTCATCCACGACGAGGACGTTGGCGGCGTCCTGCAGGATGTCGTAGTTCTCTCCCGAGGTGCGCAGCCCTCCGTCAAGGACGGTCGACTCGTGGTTGAAGTGCCCGACCAGCAGGCTCGAGGTCTTCGTGATCCACACGCCGCCGTCGTTCAGATCGACCTTGGTGGTCGGGAATCCCTCGTAGCTGAGAGCCATCGTGGTGATCGCGATGACTCCGGCGGTGACTCCGGCGGCGGCGGCCAGCGTCTTGGGTCGCGCGCGCATCCACGTCAACGCCTTCATACCCGGTTCCCCCCAGGGTCACACACTCTTCGGCTCTTCGCCGCAGCCCGAGGGGCTGGCGGCGCACCCGTTCATCCTAACCGCGACCGGTATATCGATTGACGGGCACCTCTGCCCACGTCTCGCGTCAGGCGCGCCAGCACCCTTCGAGATGATCGTCGACCATGCCCGCCGACTGCATCAGCGCATACATCGTCGTCGGGCCCACGAAGCGGAAGCCGCGACGACGCAATTCCTTGCTCAGAGCCGTCGACTCGGGGGTCACCGCCGGCACATCCGCCATGGTCGCCGGACGGATGCCGCATGCCGCGGGCGCGAACGACCACATCAGCTCGTCGAGCTCTCCCTCGCCCATGCTCTGCACGATCCGCGCATTGCCGATCGTGGCCTCGATCTTGGCGCGGTTGCGGATGATGCCGGCATCCGTCATCAGACGTTCGACGTCGTTCTCGCCGAACTCCGCAACGGTCTCCGGTTCGAAACCGGCGAACACCTCGCGGAACCGCGGGCGTTTGCGCAGGATGGTGATCCACGACAGCCCGGCCTGAAACCCCTCGAGCGACATCTTCTCGAACAGCGCGCGGTCGCCGTGCAGAGCCGTGCCCCATTCCTCGTCGTGATACCGGCGGTATTCGACGTCGTCGCCGACCCAGAAGCAGCGGGCGCGGGCATCGGGGCCCGTGATCAGCGAGGTCATGCGTCGAGGCTATCCACGGCCCCGGACATCGGCTCGCTCAGGCCGCGAAGGTGGCCGCGTCGATCACGAACCGGTAGCGCACATCGGAGGCGAGCACGCGCTCGTAGGCGGTGTTGATCTCGGATGCCGGGATCACCTCGACCTCGGCGGCGATGCCGTGCTCGGCGCAGAAGTCCAGCATCTCCTGCGTCTCGGCGATGCCGCCGATGTTCGAGCCGGCGAGCGACCGGCGGCCCCCGATCAGCGACATGACCTGGACCGGCAGGGGCTCAGCGGGCGCACCGACGCACACCATGGTGCCGCCGACATCGAGCAGGCTCAGGTACGAGCGCATGTCGATCACGGCGCTCACGGTGTTGAGGATCACGTCGAAGGACGAGCGCAGCTCGCGGAACGTCTCTTTTTCGCTCGTGGCGCGGTAGTCGTCGGCCCCGAGACGCAGACCGTCGTCTTTCTTGTTCAGCGTCTGCGACAGCACGGTCACCTCCGCGCCGAGCGCGTGCGCGATCTGCACGCCCATGTGGCCGAGCCCGCCGAGTCCGACGACCGCGACGCGGGTACCGGGGCCGACGTTCCAGTGCTTGAGCGGCGAGTACGTGGTGATGCCCGCGCACAGCAGTGGAGCCGCCACGTCGAGCGCGAGGGCGTCGGGGATGCGGAGAGCGAACTTCTCGGTCACGACGACCTGCTCGGAGTAGCCGCCCTGGGTGATGGTGCCGTCGCGATCGGGAGCGCCGTATGTGAAGACCGCACCCTCGGAGCAGAACTGCTCGTCACCGCGCAGGCAGTTGCGGCACTCGCCGCAGGAGTTGACGAGGCAGCCGACACCCACGCGGTCGCCGACCTCGTGCTTCGTCACCTCGGCGCCGACGGCGGCGACGGTGCCCGTGATCTCGTGCCCGGGGGCGAGCGGGTACTGCTGCGGACCCCAGTCGCCCTGCACCGTGTGGATATCGGAGTGGCAGATGCCGGCGAAGGCGATGTCGATCAGCACATCGAGCGGACCGAGCTCGCGGCGCTCGATGACGGTCTTCTCGAGCGGTGCCGCTTCGCTGGGCGCGGCGTATGCGTGGACGCGGGTCATGGGGGCTCCTGTTCGGACGGCGCAGACGGGTACCTGACGCAGATACAAGTCTGCGGCATATCGGCGCGTGGTCAGATCAGCGCTTGGTCAGGTCGCCGAGCGGCTCGCGCTTGACCTTCTTCTCCTTGACCGGGGCTGTGCCCGAGGCTTCGAGGTCGGCGTAGTACGCACGGGCCTCGTCCTGACGCTGCTTCTCGATGCCGCTCGCGATGGGCGCGCGCACGTGCTCGGGCTCGTAGCCGAACGCGTCGACGAGGTCGAGGGCGTACGGCCGCAGCCGCGCGCAGAGGCGATCGATGTAGCTCGACACGGCAGCGGCGCGCTGGGTCGACAGACGACCGTGGATCAGGTGCCAGGCGAGGTGCTTCTCGATCAGCTGCAGCCCGAACAGGTCGCGCAGCCAAGTGAGCACCTTTTTCGTGTCGGCATCCTGGATCTCGTGCACGGCGTCGGTGAACGCCTCCCACTGCAGCAGCTCGCCGTGGGCGCGGGCCGCCTCGATGAGCTCGGCCTGATTCTCGTTGAAAAGACGCGCGCCGAGCGCCTTGTCCTTCGCACCCGGGCGCAGCCTGCCGGCGATGTCGGCCACCATCTGCTGCACGCGGCCGGCGAGCAGGTCGTGCTGCTGCTCTTCGCGGAGGCCCCGCTCGACCGAGCGGGAGACCTGCCCGAAGTCGGAGACCGCCTGACCGAGCTGGCGGAGACCCGCTCCGTGGAAGACCTTGCCGGCGGTCATGCCGACGGCGAACTTCGCGAGCGCCGCGGCATCCTTCCCCTTGAACTGGCTCGCGTAGTCGGTGAGCAGACGCTTGCCGACCAGCTGGAGCAGCACGTTGTTGTCGCCCTCGAAGGTGACGTAGATGTCGAGGTCGGCGCGGAGCCCGACGAGACGGTTCTCGAACATGAAGCCCGCGCCGCCGCAGGCCTCGCGCGCTTCCTGCAGGGTGTCGAGCGCGTGCCAGGTCGAGAGCGGCTTGAGGGCCGCGGCGAGCGTCTCGAGGTCTTCTCGATCGGCCGGGGTGTCGATGCGACCCGAGAAGACGCCGTCGAACTTCTGCAGGAACTCGTCGTGCGCGAAGATCTGCGCGTACGTGGTGGCGAGGCGCGGGAGGAGCCGGCGCTGGTGCTTGCCGTAGTCCATGAGCACCACCTCCTGCCCGTCGGCACCGTCGAACTGGCGACGCTCGGTCGCGTAGGTGATCGCGATCTTCAGCGCGAGAGCGGATGCCCAGCTGGCGGCACCGTCGAGCGACACGCGGCCCTGGACGAGAGTGCCCAGCATCGTGAAGAAGCGGCGGCCCGGGCTGTCGATCGCGCTCGAGTACGTGCCGTCCGCCGCGACGTCGCCGTAGCGGTTCAGCAGATTGGTGCGCGGGACGCGGACCTGGTCGAACGAGAGGCGGCCGTTGTCGATGCCGTTGAGTCCGCCCTTGAGCCCGTCGTCCTCGCGGCCGATGCCGGGGAGGTCGTTCCCGTCCTCGCCGCGGAGCGGCACGTAGAAGCAGTGCACGCCGTGGCTGACGCCGTTCGTGATGAGCTGGGCGAACACCGTCGCCGCGACGCCGTGCAGGGCGGCGTTGCCGAGGTACTCCTTGGTCGCCGCGCGGAACGGCGTGTGGATGACGAACTCCTCAGTCGCAGGGTCGTACGTCGCGGTGGTGCCGACGGCGGCGACATCCGAGCCGTGGCCGATCTCGGTCATCGCGAACGCGCCCGGGATCTCGAGGTTCATGATGCCCGGCAGCCACTTCTCGTGGTGCTCCTTCGTGCCCAGCTGCAGCACCGCCGAGCCGAACAGCCCCCACTGCACGCCCGACTTGATCTGCAGACTCGGGTCGGCGACCACGAGCTCCTCGAAGCCGGCGATGTTGCCGCCGTTGTCGTCCTCGCCTCCCAGCGACTTCGGGAACGCACGGTGCACGGCCTTGTTGTCGACCAGCAGGTGCAGCTGGCTGAGCACGCGTTCGCGGTGCTCATCCTTGCCGAGCTCGTCCTTGCGCCAGAACGCGGAGTCCTTGATCATCTCGCGTGCCTTGCGGCGGGTGTCGGCCCAGGTGCCCATCAGGGCGTCGTTGACCGCGGCGACATCGATGTGCGGGGCGGTGAGGGGCTCGATCGACACGTCAGGTGCCGTCGAAGAGCGGGTCGCAGCGTCGACCATGGCAGTCCTCCAAGGAGAAGTAGGGATGCCCCCATGGTAGGTCTGCGACAAACGGGACCGAAGTCCCCTGTCGCCTTCCTCCAAGCGGATGCCGGGATGCCCCGGCATCCGCTTGTCGCCAGCCGACAGCCAGGCATGCCGAAACGGCCCCTTCTGCGCGAGCCACCCCTCTATGAACGGTCAGAAGGGGGCGGCTCGCGCGCAAAGGGACCGGTCGGCGAGAGGGGTGGGCTCAGGCGGCGGCGATGACCGCGATCACGCCTTCGCCGTACGCCTCGCGCTTCTTCGCGCCGATGCCCGTGATGCCGTCGAGGTCGGCGAGCGATGCCGGACGGTGCTCGGCCAGGGCGCGCAGCGTCGCATCACCGAACACGATGTACGCGGGCACGCCCTGCTCGCGCGCGGTTTCTGCGCGCCATGCGCGGAGCGCCTCGAACAGCCCGCGGTCCCCGGCATCCAGCGCGTCTGCCGCACTGGCCTTGCGAGCGCGCGAGGACGATGCCGGGCGGCCGATCGTGTCTTTCCGCAGGGGCACGGCAGTCTCGCCGCGCAGCACTGCGGCCGCCGGCTCGCCGGGGGCGAGGGTGCCGTAGTCGCCCTGGGCGACCAGGATGCCGCGGGCCAGGAGCTGGCGCACGACGCTCCGCCAGTCCTGCTCGGAGAGGTCGGCGCCGATGCCGTAGGTGGCGAGCTTGTCGTGTCCCTGCTGACGGATGCGCTCGGTCGAGGCACCGCGGAGGATGTCGACGAGATGCCCCGCGCCGAACGACTGGTTGCGCTCGCGCTTGAGACGCACGATCGTCGAGAGCAGCTTCTGCGCGGGAACGAGGCCGTCGAAGGTCTCGGTGTCGTCGAGGCAGGTATCGCAGTTGCCGCAGGGCTGCGACTGCTGGCCGAAGTAGCCGAGCAGGTTCTGCCGTCGGCACTCGACCGTCTCGCAGAGCGCGAGCATCGCGTCGAGGTGCTGCCCCAGCCGCATCTTGAACGTGCGGTCGCCGGGGCTCTGGTCGATCATGCGACGCTGCTGCACGACATCGCCGAGGCCGTACGCCATCCACGCGACCGAGGGCTCGCCGTCGCGGCCCGCGCGACCCGTCTCCTGGTAGTACCCCTCGACGGACTTGGGCAGGTCGATGTGCGCGACGAAGCGCACGTCGGGCTTGTCGATGCCCATGCCGAACGCGATGGTCGCGACCATGACCACACCGTCGTCGCGGAGGAAGCGCGACTGGTTCGCGGCCCGCACCTCGGCGGGAAGACCCGCGTGGTACGGCAGAGCATCGAAGCCCTGCGCCGCGAGGTAGGTGGCCGTCTGCTCGACCGATTTGCGGCTCAGGGCATAGACGATACCGGCGGGTTGGCTCCCTGAGTCGGTCGCGGCCAGGGACTTGATGAAAGCGACGAGCTGTTTGCGCGGGTCTACCTTCGGAACGATGCGGTACTGGATGTTGGGGCGGTCGAAGCTCGCGACGAAGTGTTCAGCTCGCGCTCGTCCATCGGCGCCGTCGAGGCGCAGTCGCTCGGTGATCTCCTTGTGAGTGGCCGCAGTCGCCGTGGCGGTGAGCGCCATGCGAGGGACACCGGGGAACCGCTCGCCGAGATCGCCGAGAGTCAGGTAGTCGGGGCGGAAGTCGTGGCCCCACTGCGACACGCAGTGCGCCTCATCGATCGCGATGACGCTGAGCGTGCCGCGCTGCAGGAGTGCCGTGGTCTGCGCGTTGGAGAGCCGCTCGGGGGCGACGTAGATGAGATCGAGCTCGCCGGCGACATACGCGCGTTCGACCTCTCGCCGTTCCTCGATCGCCTGCGTCGAGTTCAAGTAGGCGGCCTTGACGCCGTTGGCGCGCAGCGCGTCGACCTGATCGTGCATGAGGGCGATCAGGGGGCTGACCACGAGCCCGGTGCCTTCACGCACGAGCGCCGGCACCTGGTACGTGACGCTCTTGCCGCCGCCGGTCGGCATGAGCACGACCGCGTCGCCGCCGCCGATCACCTGCTCGACGATCGCGGCCTGGTCGCCGCGGAACTCGTCGTAGCCGAAGACGGTGTGCAGGGCCTCGGCGGCCGTCTTGTACTTGCTCGGCGTGGCCTTGCGGACGGCCGGAACGGAGGGCGCGGATGCACGGGAGGAGACGGGCGTCGTCGGCCCCTGCCCCCAGTCGAGCGGCGGTTCGAATCCGACGCCCTGCGGCTCCCAGTCCATCGGCTCAGGTGGGGCGCTCGAGTCTCCGTTGCCGTCGTCCCAGGGCTCGTCGGCGTACGGCAGATCCGCGTACGGGTCACGGGGAGTCTGCGGCATCCTTCCAGCGTAACGATCCCCGCCGACCTCGGCCGCCCGTGTCCACAGATCCGGGCGTAAGTTGGATGCAGACGCATGGAGGAGGCCCGATGACCGCCATCACGGTAACCCGCAACGACGAGGAATCTCGCTACGAGATCCGCGCCGACGACGTGCTCGCGGGCTTCGCAGCCTTTGACCGCCGCCCCGGGTCCATCCGCTTCATCCACACCGAGATCGACGACGCGTTCCAGGGACAGGGCCTGGCAGGGAAGCTGGCGTCGGCGGCGCTGACGGATGCCGCGGCATCCGGCGACGCGATCGTGCCGCTCTGCCCCTACATCGCCAAGTATCTCGAGACGCATGAGATCGACGGGGCGGAGATCCGCTGGCCGCGCGCTTCGAAGGGCCCTTCGACAGGCTCAGGGACCCAAGGGTCATGATCGGGCAGCGCCGGCTCGTCCTGGAACCGCGCGAGGTACCGCTCGGCGGGGTCCGCGGGATGAACGTGTTGCGCGCACTCCCGCACCGCAACCTGCCGACCATCGGCGCCTGGTGCTTCCTCGACCGGTTCGGCCCCGCCGAGACGAAGATGCGTGTCGAACCGCATCCGCACATCGGACTGCAGACCGTGACCTGGCCGCTCGTCGGCGAGATCCGGCACCGTGATTCGCTCGGCAGCGACGCGGATCTGCGGCGCGGGCAGCTGAACCTGATGACCGCCGGGAACGGCATCTCGCACTCCGAGTACTCGATCGGCGAAGGCCCTATCCCCCTCGACGCGCTGCAGCTGTGGGTCGTGCTGCCTGAGTCGGCCCGGCACGGCGCACCAGGTTTCGAGCGGCATACGGAACTGCCCGGGTTCACGATCCCGTCCTATGAAGGGTCGGATGCCCGCGCCACCGTCGTGCTCGGCGAGTTCGCGGGCGTGCGCTCGCCTGCGACCGTGCACACGCCGATCCTCGGTGCGGAGATCGTGCTGCCCGCCGGGTCGAAGGTGCGTGTGCCGTTGCGCGCTGACTGGGAGCACGCCGTCATGCTCGTCGAGGGCGATGCCGTGGTGTCGGAGCATCCGCTGGAGCGCAACGAGTTGCTCTACCTCGGCGACTCGCGCGACGAGGTAGAGGTCTCCTCGTCCGAGGGCGCCCTGCTGTTCCTGCTCGGCGGAGAGCCCTTCGAAGACGAGATCGTGATGTGGTGGAACTTCGCCGGACGCACCCACGACGAGATCGTGGCCGCCCGCGCGGATTGGGAGGCGGAGTCCTCGACCGACGCGGCATCCGCTCGCTTCGGCGACGTCGAGGGCCACGACGTGCGCATTCCCGCCCCTCCCCTGCCCGATGTGCGACTGATGCCCCGCGGCCGCAAGCTCTGATTTCGAATCGCGCGAATGGTCGATGCGGGCGCCGTTTTCGCGCCAGTTGCGCGATTCGAATCGCGGGGGGTCAGCCGCGCTCCGGCGTGTGCACCCGGGCGAGGAAGCGCTCGGCCCGCGGCGAGGGGCCCCGCGGATCGAGCAGTGACACCACGATCGTGACCGCGGCGGCGAGCGGGATCGTCCAGGCCGCGGGCTGCGCGAGGTAGGGGGCAGCCGCGCCGACTCCCCCGACCACGGCGTGCACGAGCAGGGCGAGCCCCGCGGCGAGACCACCCGACACCATACCCGCCACCGCGCCGCGGGCCGTGAGTCCGCGCCACCACACCCCCAGCAGTACCACCGGTGACAGGGTCGACGCAGCCACCACGAAGACGACGCCGACGCTCGAGCCGAGCCCGGCCGGAGCCGTGAGCAGTGCGACCGCGAGCGGTACGAGCGCGCACAGCACGGCCGACAGGCGGAACGAGCGCACCGATCCCGAGAACACGTCCTGGCTGATCACCCCGGCGAGCGACACCACGAGCCCGGCCGAGGTCGCCAGGAAAGCGGCGAACGCCCCGGCCACGATCAGAGCGGTCAGCAGCTCGCCGAACACGCCGGGGAATACGCGGGAGGGCATCAGCAGCACGACCGTGTCGGCGATGCCGGGCACAGCGAGATCGGGAGCGGCGATGCGCGCGAGCAGCCCCATGGTGCTCGACACGGCGTAGAACGCGCTCACCATGACGATCACGATCACGGTCGTCCGCCGCGCCGATACCCCGGTCGGACTCGTGTAGAACCGCACCAGGACGTGCGGAAGCCCCATGGTCCCCAGCAGCAGGGCCAGCAGGAGGGATGCCGTCTCATACGCGTCGAATCCCGATGGGCCCGCCTCGGCCGGGAAGACCAACGCCGGGTCGAAGTCGTGCGGGCCGCCGCCCAACGCGAAGGCGATGCACACGACCGGCACGAGGAGGGCGGTGAGCTTGAGCCAGTACTGGAACGCCTGCACGTAGGTGATGGCGCGCATGCCGCCTGCCGCCACGGCCGCGGCGACCAGCACCGCGACCGTCACCGCGCCGACCCACGCGGGCACACCGGCGGCGACGAGCAGCGTGATGCCCGCGCCGTGCAGCTGCGGCACGATGTACAGCCACCCGATGACGAGCACCGCGATGCTCGTGACCCGTCGGGCAGCGGTCGACTCCAGCCGTGCCTCCATGAAATCGGGGATCGTGTACGCGCCGCTGCGACGGAGGGGAGCGGCGACGAAGGCGAGCACGAGCAGGTACCCGGCCGCAAAGCCGATCGGGAACCAAAAGCCGCGGGCGCCGTCGAGCAGCACGAGGCCCGACAATCCCAGGAAGGTGCCCGCCGAGAGGTACTCGCCACTGATCGCCGAGGCGTTCCACACCGGCCGCACCGTGCGGGAGGCGACGAAGAAGTCACCGGTCGTGCGCGAGATCCGCAGACCGTAGACGCCGATGAGGAGCGTCGCGACGACGACGAACGCGACTCCCACCAAGTCCATGACGGCGTTCACTCGCGATCTCGAAGTGCCCGGTAGCGCCGCTCATTACGGGCCGCCGTGCGCACGTACAGCAGGGCGAAAACGAGGATGACCGGGTAGAACGCGTACGCCTGCAGCAGCCACGACAGCGGTACGTCCCAGATCAGCACCTCGCCGATCTCGGGGATCAGGGCGATCGTCAGGGTCATGGCGACCACCACGAGCACGAACCCTGCGACCGTCCCGAGCGCGAGGCGGAGCTGACTGCGCATCAGAGCCCGCGCGTAGACAGCATCCGCCTCGTCCACCGGCGAGCCCGGCAGGGCGATGCCGCGGGTGAAGGCCGCTGGCCGCCGGGCGGGCAGGTCGGCCGTCACGCGCACGCGCTTGGGCGTCTCTCGTCCGCTGCCCCCGCTCATCCGGCGCCCTCACCGCGCACGAGGGCCTCTCGCACCGCCGGCACCATGCGCCGGCTGACCGGAAGCGACAGCTCGCCGATCGAGACGGAGGGGTCCGCCCCGGACAGGCGCGCCTCGGTCACCGCCGCGGTGCGCACCAGCGACGAGCGGTGGATGCGGAGGAACCCGGCATCCGCCCATCGGGTCTCGAGTTCTGAGATCGGGATGCGGACCAGATGGCCCGCGCCCTCGGAGGTGTGCAGCCGGGAGTAGTCGCCCTGCGCCTGCACCCAGCGCACCTCGTTCCGCCGCACGAAGCGCACGGCCGACCCGACCGTGACCGGGAGCATCTCGTCGTCGCCGGTCTTCGCCGTGTCGCCGAGTTCGACGACCCGATCGACCGCGCTCCGCAGGCGTCGAGCGCGAACAGGCTTCAGCAGGTAGTCGGCGGCGCGCAGTTCGAAAGCCTCGACAGCACGAGCGTCGTCGGCCGTCACGAACACCACCGCCGGCGGCTGGGCGAGGGCGAGCAGGGCACGCGCGAGCTCGGTGCCGGTGAGCCCGGGCATGTGGATGTCGAGGAAGGCGATCTGCACCGCGCGGGCCGACAGCTGGCGCAGGGCATCCGCACCGCTCGTCGCGGTGAGGATCTCGCCGATGCGGTCGTCGGTGCGCAGCAGGTGGACGAGTTCGTCCAGCGCCGGCTTCTCGTCGTCGGCGACGAGGACGTCGATCATGTGTTCTCCGGGTCGTGCAACGGGTCGTGCAGGGGCTGCGACTTCGGCACCCGCATGCGCACCAGGGTACCCGCGCCTGTGTTCGTCTCCACGACCAGTCCGCCCTCGGCGCCATAGAGCTGACGGAGCCTCGTGTCGACGTTGCGAAGCCCGACGTGCAGACCGTCGTCGCCGGCGGTGAGCGTGGCGCGCAGCGCGTCCGGATCCATCCCGACCCCGTCGTCCTCGACGGCGATCTCGGTGTGCGTGCCGTCGTCGCGCGAGCTGATGCGGATCTCGCCGCCACCCTCGCCCGGCTCCAGTCCGTGGCGCACGGCATTCTCGACCAGAGGCTGCACCGACAGGAACGGGATGACGGTGGCGAGGGTCTCCGGGGCGATCTGCAGAGTGACGCGCAGCCGGTCACCGAAGCGCGCCCGCTCGAGCTCGAGATAGGAATGGATGCTGCCGAGCTCTTCGGAGAGCGTGGTGAACTCGCCGCGTCGGCGGAACGAGTAGCGCGTGAAGTCCGCGAACTCGAGCACGAGCTCGCGGGCCCGCGCCGGGTCGGTGAGGATGAAGGATGCGATGGCGGTCAGCGCGTTGTAGATGAAGTGCGGCGAGATCTGCGCGCGGAGCGACCGCAACTCCGCCTCGGCGAGCTGAGTGCGCGAGGCATCGAGATCGCCGAGCTCGACCTGGGCTGCGCACCAGTCCGCGACCTCCTCGGCGGCGCGCACGAGCGCCGCGCGCACCGGGGCGGCGAAGGCGACGACCACGCCGACGATCCGCCCGTCGACGAGGATCGGCGCACCGACCGCCTCGAGGTCGTCCTCGCGATCCGAGGAGGGGAACACCTGCCGGCGCCGGGAGTCCGTGACCTGGGTGGCGATGCGGAGGGCGGCGGACTCGAGGCCGTCGGACGCGCCGTCGAACGATACGGTGCCCTCGGCGCTCACGATCGCGACTGCCGCGCTGCCGAGGAGCACACGCAGGTGACGCGCGGCCTTCACGACGTCGGGCGCCGCGAGCCCTGAGCGCAGGTGCGGCGCGGCGAGACTGGCGTGGTGGAGCGCACGCAGCGCGCCCTGTTCCGCGTCGCTGCCGAGATCCGTCGCCCCGCGGGCGAGACGACGGGCAAGCAGCAGCAGCACGGTCAGGACCACGCCGCCGATCACGCCCAGCACGGCAGCGAGAACGACGTCGGTCATGCGTTCAGCATAAAGACGTCAGCAGCGCTTGTCTCAGCAGCAACGGGCACCGGGATTGCGGTCCTGGTCGTCCATCTTCTGCCGCCAGAACTGCCGCTCGGTCATCGGCTCCTCGCCCGGATGCTCGCGCCGGTGATGCGCGACGTAGGTGGCGTAGGCCGTGTCGCCCATCAGCGTCGTCATGTACCAGCGGATGCCGCGGCCCACCCGCCCTGCGGCACGCGCGAGCGCGCGCAGGGGGTGGGTGGTCGCGGCATCCGCTCGTGATCCGCTCATCAGTGGGACGACGCCTTGCGGTCATCGGCGAGGATCGGCTCCCACTGCTTCTCGAGCTCGCGCTCGGCGGCGTTCGGGAGGAAGCCGGCCGGGGCGAAGCGTCGCGAGGCCACGGACTCGTCCTCGGTGTTCTCCCCGCCGCCGTTGCGGATCGCCTTGATGGTGACGATGACCGCCGCGACCATCACGATGATCGCGAGGGTGACGAAGATGATCGACAGCGTGCCCTGCACGGCGGTGTTGCGGATGACCGCGTCGAGCACCTCCGGGGCGCCGAGCGTGTCGTCGCCCGAGTCGCGGGCGGCCACGTACTTGAAGTGGTTCGCCCAGTACCCGATCGCCGGGACCGGCGAGAGGATCTTGTAGAACGACGCCGTGATGGTCACGACCGCGGTGAACGCGAGCGGAAGCCCGATGATCCACAGCCACTTGAAGTAGCTCCGGCCGCGCTTGGCGACGATGGCCAGCACCACGGCGAGCGCGATCGCGGCGAGCAGCTGGTTCGCGATGCCGAACAGCGGGAAGAAGGTGTTGATGCCGCCGAGCGGGTCGGTGACGCCGAGGATGAGGATCGCTCCCCAGCCGGCCACCATGATCGCGGTGCAGATCCAGACACCGGGACGCCACGAGACGTCACGGAACTTGGGGAACCAGGCGCCGATCGAGTCCTGCAGCATGAAGCGCGCGACGCGGGTACCGGCATCCACAGCGGTGAGGATGAACAGCGCCTCGAACATGATCGCGAAGTGGTACCAGAAAGCCATCAGGGCCTGCCCGCCGAGGGCCTGCTGCATGATGTTGGCGAGTCCGAGCGCGAGCGTCGGGGCTCCACCGGTGCGGGAGACGATCGACTCCTCGCCGACGGCATCCGCTGTTCCGGTCAGCATCTCGGGCGTGAGGTTCACGCCGGTCAGACCCAGGGAGTTGACGAAGGCGACCGCCCCTTCGACCGTGCCTCCCGTCGCTGCCGCCGGGGCATTCATGGCGAAGTAGATGCCCTGGTCGATCGAGATCGCGGCGACGAGCGCCATGATCGCGACGAACGACTCCATCAGCATGCCGCCGTAGCCGATGAAGCGCGTCTGGCGCTCCTTCTCGATGAGCTTCGGCGTCGTGCCGGAGGCGATCAGCGCATGGAAGCCCGACAACGCTCCGCAGGCGATCGTCACGAACAGGAAGGGGAAGAGGGGGCCGGCGAACACCGGACCCATGCCGTTCTCGCCGAAGATGCTGACTGCGGGGACCGTGATCTCGGGACGGACCAGGATGATCGCGCCGGCGAGCATGACGATCACGCCGATCTTCATGAAGGTCGACAGGTAGTCGCGCGGGGCGAGCAGCAGCCAGACCGGGAGCACCGCGGCGATGAAGCCGTAGATGATGATGCCCCACGCGATCGTGGTGCGGTCGAGGTGGAAGATCGCCTGACCCCAGTCGGTCGCCGCGACCTGGCCACCGCCGATGATCGCGGCCATCAGCAGCACGAAGCCGATGATCGAGACCTCGGTGACCTTGCCCGGACGCAGGAAGCGCAGGTAGATGCCCATGAAGATCGCGATCGGGATGGTCATCGCGACCGAGAAGACGCCCCAGGGGCTCTCGCCGAGGGCGTTGACGACGACGAGCGCGAGGATCGCGACGATGATCAGCATGATCAACAACGAGGCGATGATCGCCGCGGTGCCGCCGATGCGACCGAGCTCCTGCCGGGCCATCTGGCCGATCGTGCGCCCGCCGCGGCGCATCGAGAAGAAGAGCACGGTGTAGTCCTGCACGGCGCCGGCGAGCACGACCCCGACGATGATCCAGATCGTGCCGGGGAGGTAGCCCATCTGCGCCGCGAGCACGGGGCCGACGAGCGGGCCGGCGCCGGCGATGGCGGCGAAGTGGTGACCGTAGAGCACGCGGCGGTCGGTGGGGACGTAGTCCTTGCCGTCCTGCTTGACCTCGGCGGGAGTGGCGCGGCGGTCGTCGGGACGGGTGATGTACTTCTCGATCACCTTCGAGTAGAAGCGGTAGCCGATCAGGTACGTGCAGACCGCGGCGAACACGAACCAGATCGCGTTGACGGTCTCACCGCGGACGATCGCGAGCATCGTCCAGGCCACGGCACCCAGCAGGGCGATGCCCGACCAGATGAGGATCTTCGGCAGGGTCCAGCGGTTCGCCTTCTCGTGATGCTCCTCCGAGAGGGCGACGGATGGAAGGTCCGGGTCGGTCACAGTCATGGGGGTCTCCTCGGGATACGCGACGTTGCGTTCCCCCACGTTAGAAAAGGGGTGGCGCCGCATGCGCGCCGGAGAGCGGATGCTGCGACGAGCGGCGCCGATCGCGCGATGAACGGGCGTTTCGAATCGCGCGAATGGCTCTTTTCGAGGCTGCATTGCGACCAGTTGCGCGATTCGAAAGCGAGTGTCGGACACGCACACAGCGCCCCGCGATCTGTCGACCGCGGGGCGCTGTGCTGTGGGGGCTTACTCCGGCTTCGGCGTCTCCGGGGCTTCCGTCGGCGGGGCCTCGGTCGGCGGGGCTTCCGTCTCCGGTGCCTCCGTCGGCGGGGTCTCCGTTTCGGGAGCCGGCGTCTCCGGGGCTTCCGCTTCCGGCGCCTCCGCCGCCGGTGCGTCGACCGTGAGGATCGTGCGGACCTCCGAGTCGCCGTACTGCACGAGTCCGAGGTAGCGCGTTCCGGCGGTGAGACCCGTCCAGCCGAGCTGGTAGCTCGTCTTCTCACCACGGACCACTGAGAGCGGGTTCGGCGTCGCGGTGAACGCACCCTCACCGGCGGGCAGCACGTTGGCGTAGGTCATGTCCCACGTCATCGGGCCCGTCGTCGAGTAGATGTTCGCCACCACGAGGTAGGTACCGGCGGTGGGCGCGGGGATCGTGACCCTCTCGTCCGCCGATCCGGATGCCGACTGCCAGCGCTGGTAGTACTGCAGGTCGTCGGCGCTCACCACGCGGTACACGGTGAGGTCGAGGTCGCTGCCGTCGTCGTCCGACGAGTCGAGGTCGAAGCGCGAGAGCGTGGTGCCCTCGGGAACATCGACGATCCAGGCGACGTCCTTGTTGGCGTCTCCCGAGTTCTCGTCACCCGAGTGGCCCTCGACCGGGTTGTCCGGGTCGGCGAGCAGCTCGAACGCGGCGAGTCCGGAGAGGTTCAACGGAAGCTCGCCGGTGAGGCCGGGGGTGACCTCGACCGTGGTGCTGCCGTCGACGCCTGTGCCGCTGACCTCTGCCGGAGCATCCGCCGTCACCGGGAACACCGCGATCGGCGAGCGCACCGTGTTCTTGGCGCTGGACCAGACGAGCGATCCGGTCGCCCACTGCTCGACCGGCGCGCTGGCGTTGTCGAACGTCACCGTGAAGGTCTTCGTCTGACCCGGCTTGTCGAACGACATCTGCTGAGGGCTTACCTTGACGTTCACGCCGGGCACCGAAGCCTTGGCCGTGAAGACGCCCTTCTCGGTCGAAGTGACCGACCGCGTCACGGTCTGCGCGCTCGCCAGGGTGCCGATCGAGATCGACGCCTGGTTGAGGTCGCTGCCGTCGATCGGCTCGATCCCCGGGAAGTCCGAGAGACCCTTGCCGTCGAGGAACGCTGCCCAGTCCTTCGCACCGTTGAGGTACAGCAGACCCGGGTTGAAGAAGCGCGTCGGGTCGACGTGACCCGCACCCTGCTCGAACGGGTTCGTGTTCGGCGAGCCGTCGGCGAGCACCGTGTCGTAGGCGGTCGTCATCATGGCCGACTTGACCTCGGCGGGCGTCGCCTTCGGACGCTCACCGAGATACAGCGCGCCGAGACCCGCGACGTGCGGCGACGACATCGAGGTGCCCGAGAGGATGCCGAACGTCGGCTCCTCTCCTGGCGCGTTCTCCGTCGCCGCGAGGATCGCGACGCCGGGAGCCGTGACATCCGGCTTCAGCACATCGCTGCCGTCGGCGAGCATCGGTCCGCGGCTCGAGAAGCCGGCGATCTGCGGTGTGGGCGTCGTTACACCCGTCGTGTTCTCGCCGACGAGCGTGATCGGACGATCCGTGCCGCCTTGCACGTAGCCGAGCACCGCAGCACGGTGCACGGAGCTGAGGTGCACGGTCGGGACGGCGTGGAAGTCGTTGTCGAGCGAGTCCGCACCGCCGGGCACGTTCACGAGGACGACGCCGATGCCACCGGCATCCTTCACGACCTGCGATTTCTCCGCTCGCGCGTTGCCGCCCCGATCGCAGACGACGATATGGCCTGCGACCTTGGCAGGGTCCAGTGAGCCGGGCACGCAGAGGGCGGCGTCGGCAGCGGTCGCTCCGGCTGCTGCCGCATCTCCGGCATAGATCGACGGACCTGTCACGGTCTCGCCGAACGGGACGCTCACCGAGGCACCGGCCTGTTCGAAGCCCTCGAACTGCACCGTGCCCTCCCAAGTCGGGATGGTGGATGCCGCGACGGTCGTGTACCAGGGCGAGGCGTGGTCGGCTGTCGCCGGGTCGGGCCCGTCGTTACCGGCGCTGACCGCGACGAAGACGCCCGCGGCCGCTGCGCTCATGAACGCGAGGTCCTCCGGGGACATGACCGTGGTGGCCGACCCCCCGCCGATCGAGTAGTTGATCACGTCGACGCCGTCGGCGACGGCCTGATCGATCGCGGCGACGAGGTCGCTGAGCGCGCAGATGTCGTCGGTGGTGACGGCGGCATCCGGGCCCACGTAGCAGGCCTTGTACGCGGCGACCTTCGCGCCGGGTGCGACGCCGGAGACCGTGCCGAGGTCGACGCCTTCGACGGATGCCGCGACCTTGAAGTTGCCGGCTGCGGTGCTGGCGGTGTGCGAGCCGTGTCCGTCGCCGTCACGCGGCGAGAGGTAGTCGTACTGGAAGTCGAAGCCTGCGGCCTCAGCGCCCCGGTAGAAGTACTGGCCGCCGATGAGCTTGGACGAGTAGTCGCTCCTGTCCCAGTCCTGTCCCTCGACGATCGTCGACTGGAACTGCCCGCCATCCGATTTGTCGAAGAACACGTGGGTGCCATCGGTGTAGGGCTGGCTGCCCTTGTGACGGTTCTGCTGCTTCTTCTGCTTCTTGAGCTTCTTGCCCTCGAAGGACGGATGCTCCGGCGCGATGCCGGTGTCGATCACACCGACGACGACGCCCTCGCCGGCCTTGTCGACGCCGCCGGTCTGCTGCCAGACTCCGCCGCGGCCCTTGCGGTCGTCGCCGAGACCGAGGAAGTCGGTCGAGGTCTGGGCGACGGGGTGCCGGATCTCATCGGGGTAGACGGCGTACACGTCTTTCGAGGCGCGAAGCTTGTCGACCTGCTCGCCGGTGAGGTCGGCGCTGAAGCCGTTCAGCGCGACCTGGTAGGTCGCGTCGGGGGTGATGCCCACCTGGGTGGCGAGGTCGGTCTGCTCGGTCTGGAGGTGCTCGACGTAGCGCTGGGAGTCCTGGGACTGCGTCTCGAGCTGCTCGCCCTCAGCGGGTTTGGTGGCCTTGAGACCCTTCACATCGCCTTCGTAACTGGCGAGCGGATCGGCCTTCATCACGACGATGTAGTGGCCGGGGGTGCCGGCGATCGGAACGGGGTGCGTCACCTCCTCCGCCGCGTAACCTGCGGTTGCCGTCGATGCGATGAACAGCGTGGCCAGGGTGGTGGCTGCTGCCATCCGGAGGGGTGTTCGACCCATGTGCTTCTCCCGATGATCTCGTTGCGGCGGCGTTGCCGCACCGCGGCTCAAATTAGTCCGGGGTCGGCGGGCGCGCCAGGGGCCTGCCGGAAACCTAGACGAAGGGCCACAGGGGTGACTTTCGTCGACACGGAAGGGAGTCGGATGCTGTTTTTCACGGTCTCCGCCCGACCGTCGTCGACCAGCGCGCAAGTAGGCTGGGACCGTGGCCCGACCCCCCGTCCTATCGACCAGATTGCTGCTGGTCTGTGCCGCGATCGGTGTCGCCACGGGCATCATCGGCGGGATCGCGGGCTGGCTGACCATCCCCGTGCTGGCCGGCCCCGTCTTCCTTTACGGCCTCGTGCTCGGGTCGCATGTGCTGCCCGGGATCATCGCGCAGGAGGTGCTGCGCCGACCCCTGGTGGCGCTGATCACGCATGTCATCGCGGCGCTCGTCGCGAGCGCGTTCAACCCCGCGTGGGCGCTGCGGTTCATCGGCACGGCGCTGCTGTTCGGAGCGATCCAGGAGGGAGTCGCCGCACTCACCCGGTATCGCGCGTGGGGAGCGTGGCGGTTCTTCGTCTCGGCCGCGGTCATCGGCGTGGTCGTGGCGGTGGTCGTGTTCTTCGCCGCACATCTGGGGTCGCTGCCCCTGTGGGCGCAGGTGCTGTACCTCGCGATCTCGGTGCTCGGCCCGATCATCTGGACTGCGGCGGGGCTCGCCATCGGCGCGGCGCTGCGGCGGGCCGGGGTCGCGCAGCGCTGAGCATTCGCACGTTCTCGCGAATGGCGAACTCAGGTAAGGCTCAGCTAAGTTAGAAGGGTTCGATCCGCCGACCCGGGACTTTGCCGTGCGCCCATCCGCGCCCCTGCTCAGCGTGCGTGAGCTCTCTCTCACCCACGCCGATGCCGCGCACCCGTCGCCCCGCGACGTCACTTTCGATATCGCCGCCGGAGAGGTCGTGCTGCTGCTCGGCCCTTCGGGCTCGGGCAAGTCGACGCTCACACTCGCTCTGAACGGGCTGATTCCGCACGCTCTTCCCGCGACCATGACCGGCACGGTCGAGGCCGGCGGGCTCGATACGGCGACGACCCACACGGCGACGCTCAGTACGCAGGTCGCGATGGTGTTCCAGGATCCGGATGCGCAGATCGTCACCGGCACCCTGTATGACGAGGTGGCGTTCGGGCCCGAGAATCTGCTCCTGCCGCTGCGCGCCGTTCGCGAGCGGGTCGAGGATGCGCTGCGTCGGGTGGGGCTGTGGGAGCGGCGCGACGACAACCCGGATCACCTCTCCGGTGGCGGTCGGCAGCGTCTCGCGATCGCGTGCGCACTGGCGATGGGGTCTCCGCTGATCGTGCTGGACGAGCCGACCGCGAACCTGGATCCGCAGGGCATCGACGATGTGTACGCCGCTCTGACCGACGTGATCGCGGCAGGGGATCGCGCGATCCTGCTCGTGGAGCACAATCTCGATGCGGCGATGGGGTTCCTCACACGCACGATCGTGCTCGACCGCGAGGGGCGGGTCGCGTTCGACGGGCCGGCCGCGGAGGTCATCCGCGAACACGCCGATGAGCTCGTCGAGATGGGCGTGTGGCTGCCTGCGGCGACACTCGCGGCCTTGCGTCTGCGGGATCAGGGCCATGTGTTCGATCCCCTCCCCCTGTCGCCGGTGGAGTTGGCGGATGCACTCGCTACCCGGTCGTTGAGTGTTTCGTCTCCCTCCGCCCGCTCAATCAGCGGAACCCCCGCGAAGGCGGCGAACTCCGCGGGCGACGCGATCATCCGCGCCCGAGGACTGAACGTGCGGCGGCGACGGACCGAGATCCTGCACGACGTCGATCTGGACATCTCGGAGGGCAGCCTCACCGCGATCGTCGGTGCGAACGGTGCGGGGAAGACCACGTTGATCCAAGCGCTCGCCGGGGTCGTGGCACCGCCGAGGGGACAGGTGAGAGTCGACGGCATGGACCCCGGTTCGGCATCGCCGCGGGATCTGTCGTCGCGCATCGGGTTCGTGTTCCAGAACCCGGAGCATCAGTTCATCGCGCACACCGTGTTCGACGAGCTCGCGCACGGTCTGCGGCTGCGACATGTTCCGGATGCCGAGATCGCGGCTCGCGTGGAGGAGATGCTCGTCCGGTTCGGACTCGAACACAAGGCGGGCGTGCATCCGTTCCTGCTGTCGGGCGGTGAGAAGCGCCGGCTCTCGGTCGGCACCGCTCTGATCACGCGCCCGCGGGTGCTGGCGCTGGACGAGCCGACGTTCGGTCAGGATCGCGCCAGAGCATCCGAGCTCCTCGAGCTGCTGCGGAAGCTGCGTGCGGAGGGGACGACGATCGTGATCGTCACCCACGATCTGCAGCTCGTCGCGGAGCACACGACCCACACGGTGGTGTTGAAGGATGGCCGGGTTCATGCCGCGGGCCCGACGTCTGCGCTGTTCAAGGACGAGCAACTGTTCGCCGAGGCGGGTCTGCGCCTTCCCCCGCTGCAGCGGGTGCTGGCATCCGCGGGACTGGAGGTCGCCTCGTGACCGCCACCGCGCCGACACCCACGTCTGCCGCCTTCGATCCGTACGCGACGATGACAGTCACGTCGCGGCACCAGTTCCTGTATGCGCTCAATCCGCTGGCGAAAGTCGTGGGATTCGCGCCGGCGATGGTGCTGCTCATCTTCGTGCGCGATCTCGCGACTCCGGCGGCTTTCCTCGTGCTCGCATACGCGGTGATCCTGATCGGCGCTCGCCTGACCGGTCGGCTGCTCGCGCTCATGCTGCTCGCGCTGCCGGTGGGGATGCTCGCGATCGGCGTCGGGTTCTCGCTGTGGGTCGACGCGGCGCTCGTCGCCGACAGCGCACCGTTCCTACGCGTCGGCGACTGGACCCTCTACTCGGGCGCGCTGGAGATCGGCTTCGCGACGGCGCTGCGTCTCGGATCGATCATGGCGCTCGCGCTGATCGGCGGCCTCACGACGACCGGGCCGGACCTGGTGCGGGCGAGCGTTCAGCAACTGCGAGTGCCATATCGGATCGGGTACACAGCGCTGGCGGCTTTCCGGTTCGTGCCCAGGTTCGGGCACGAGCTGGCCGTGATCCGTGCGGCGCACCGCGTGCGCGGGCATCACGGCGGGCGAGGCCCGTTCGCGCGCATCGCTCGCGGGTGGGGGTACATCGTGCCGTTGCTCGCCGGGGCGATCCGTCATGCAGAGCGCGTCGCGCTCGCGATGGATTCGCGGGCGTTCGGCGCTCATCCGACGCGCACCGAGCGGCATCTCGTGCCGTTCCGCGTGCGCGACATCATCTTCACAGTGGCGAGTCTCGCGGCATCCGCTGCGATCTTCGTCGCGTTCTTCCCCTGGCAGCTTCCCTGAAAGGCGCCCGATGGCATACAGCAAGTTGGTCAAACCCGAGTCGACCGAGCTCATCCACCTCGAGGTGCTGCGCAGCGAACGACTGTCGGCGCACTGGATGCGCGTGACGCTCGGAGGTCGTGAGATCGAGAAGTTCCGGCCGATGGGCTTCGACCAGTGGTTCCGCCTGTTCCTTCCGATCGGCGGCGACGCGGGGCTCGAGCGGGTGCCGGCGAAGGCGAACAAGATGTTCGGGTACCTGAAGTTCCTGCGCATCCCTGATGGCGAGCGTCCGGTCATGCGCAACTACTCCGTCCGCACGTATCGTGCGGCGACGACGAATGCCGGTGCCGAGATCGACGTGGACTTCGTGCTGCACGGCTCGGCGGCCGAGGGCACGGCCGGTCCAGCGTCGCGATGGGCGGAGACGTGCAGCCCGGGTGAGCATGTGCTGATCATCGATGAGGGCCTCACCTTCAATCCGCTGCGGGGGACCGATCGTGTCGTGCTGGTGGGCGACGAGACGGCTCTGCCGGCGATCGCGTCGATCAGCGCTTCCCTGCCGGCGGATGCTGTCGGCACGGCGATCATCGAGGTGCCGACGACGGAAGATGCGCTGTCGTTCCCACGACCCGCGGGCATCGAGCTGGTCTGGATCGTGCGGCCCGATGGTGTCGCGCCGGGGTCCCTGGCATTGGAGACGCTGTCACGTACGGCGCTGCCGGATGCGCCGTTCCACGCGTATGCGGCTGGCGAGCAGGCGCTCGCGTCGGGAGCGCGAAAGCATCTGGTCGGAGACCGCGGTGTCGACAAGAACGCGGTGAGCTTCTGCGGGTATTGGAAGATCGGTGCGGCGTCTCCGGCCTCGAAAGCCGCGCGCGAGGTCGCTTCGGAGCCGCTGGTATGAGCGGGGTGGAGAGTCGCACCCGTTTCCGGTTCCCGACGGCGATCCTGCTGACCTGCGCAGCTCTGGGTGTCGCAGGCGGTCTGCTGCTGGCGCCCGCGAACTGGATCTCGACCATCCTGTTCCCCGGGCTGCCGTTCGTGAGCGTCGCGCTGGCGGGGCTGTGGCTGTTGCCGTCGGTGGTGGCGCTGCGGCTGCTGCGTCGCCCGCTGGTGGGGCTGTTGGTCGGTCTGCTCGCGGGTCTGGTGATCGTGCCGTTCTCCGGATACGGGTTCGGCAGCGTCGCGACGAACCTGTGGTGGGCGGCGTTCACGGAGTTGCCTTTCCTGTTCGTGATCTGGCGGTACTGGGGAACGTGGATGCACTACGTGGGTGCGGTGGCCGTGAGTGTCGTGTATCCGCTGCTGGCGTGGGCGTCGTTCAACCTCGAGACCATGCCGGTCGGCGTACGGATCGCGTTCTTCGCGATCACGCTGGCCAGCTGCGTCGGCGCCACCGCCCTCGGGATCCTGATCGCCGACCGGCTGCGCCGCGCCGGAGTCGGTGGGCGTCTTCCGCAGCGACGAGCGGCCCGCTCGACTGGTGCAAGCACCGACGCCTGAGGACCCGTCGCGCTGAGGCTCGCTGCCCTGTTCATGCGGCGATGTCGAATCGGTGTCGGATGCTGGTGCGGGGTGTGCGGGCGGGGTCGACGTGCGCGGGTGGGATGAACCACACGTGGGCGGTGACACCGGTGCCGTGGATGTGGAGGTCCCACCCGTTGTCATGGATGCGGTGGTGACAGGATTCGCAGAGCAGGACCCCGTTGGACAGGTCGGTGGGTCCGTGGTCGCGGTCCCACCAGGCGATGTGGTGTGCTTTCGTCATCCCTGGCGGGAGTCCGCACATCGCACACCCGCCATCCCGTTCCGCGAGGGCCAGGCGTTGCGCACGGGTGAACAGGCGTTTCTCCCTGCCCCAATCGAGAATCTCACTTCGACTTCCGAACACCCACGGGATGATCCCGCCCCCGGCGGCCATCCGCCGCGCCGCACCGACACTCACCGGGGTGTCAAGTCCGTCGACCGTGGCTGTCCCGGTCCCGGTGCGGAGGTTGTCCAACGACAACCGCACGATCATGGTCGCCCCAGCGAGGGGAACCCGGGAGTCGCATCCGAGGACGTGGGCGCAGAACAGGGCGAGGGCGTCGGCCTGGATCATCGCCACGGTGCGCCGGTCCGCATCCGGAGCATCCGGGTCAGGGGCGTCTTGGCGGGCGGCGAACACCGCGGACACGTGCCCGCGGAGGGCGGTCACCACGGGGGCTGCGGTCTCCGCATCCAACACCGCGTGAAGGTGCACCATCCCGTCGCGTTCGAAGAACGTGCACGAGCGTTTCGCCCGCCGCTCCTCCTCCTTCGGCTGCACCCCATCCGGGTCCAACCACGCCTCCGCCCGCGCCAGCAACTTACGGACATCATCAAGACCCATCCCGGCGCACCGCGCCGCGAGGACCTCTTCGGCCAGTGCGATCCGTTCCGCCCCGGCCACAACGCGGCACCGGTCCAACAGGGCGACGATCAAACCCGCCGCCGCGATACCCAACTCCCCCGCCGCGAGCGCTTCCCTGAGCAGCTCATATCGGGCCGGCAACCTCGCCCCGAGCAGGTCGGTCCGGGGTGCAGTCGCCTCTCCTACCGCCACCAACCGGGACGCATCCCGATGCGAGATCCCACCCGTCGCCTCCAAGAGTTTCGCTGCGGTCCGGTAGCCGTGCTCCTTCGCAAGGCTCCCCGCACCCAGCTCGACGCGGGACTCATACGCGATCCCCGCCGCGACATCGGCGTGCACGGCATCCAACCGACGCTGCACCACCCCGATCGCCGCTTCGACCGCGACCAGCTGCTCCCGCGACAACCCCGTCGCGTCCGCCGCGCCCGCCCACACCGCGTCGAGACGGGTGACCGCCTCGTGCAAACCGGTGAGCTTCGACATGCCCTAATTCTACCGCCACACCACCCGACATTCGAAGCTTTGTTCGAATCCCATTCCGGCATATCGCAACCGCACGACGCCGGCATCACCGCGAACAGATGCCGAGAGCCCGCCAACCCCGCTACTGCGTCTCCGCGAACAACCCCGTGACGGCCTCCCCCATCTCGACCTGCGCGAGCACGATCTGGAACGAGCCGTCCGGATTGGCGAAGAAGTCGGTGCCGAGCCCGCCCGACCAGCCGTAGCGCCTGGCGTGCTCGCCGCCTGCGGCCAGCATCCGCAAGAATGCGGCGTAGTCGGATGCCGTCGACATGAGCTCCGCATGACTGAGGTCGAACGCCGGGGCGCGACGTACCGACCCCGCGCCCAACATTCAGAACAGCCGCGCTGCCTAGGCCCGATAACCGTCGAATTCCCATCTGCCGATCTGCACGAGGCTGAGCACTAATTCTTCCCAGGTAGCACCGGACGCCAGACTGACTTCATGTCGAAGGCGCGCCATGGCCCGTCGAAGATCGAACGAGTCCATCACAAGCGTGTGTCGAATTAACTGCATCCCGTCGCGCTCGATCTCGCGAGCCAGCCAGTCTGCAGTGCAAACGAGCACATCGAAGGATTCTTCTCCTGGCCCATCCGAGGGGCCGATGAGCAGCCGGATCCACTGACCGTCGTCGAATGGGTCGATTGGTTGATAGCTCTCGACATCGAGATCGGAACTATAGATGCTGCGGATTACGGCTCTCATCGATAGATGTCCAAGTGTCCATTCGCCTGCCATGGCCCAAAAGGGCTCCGACGTGATTCGAAATCAGATTGATAGATTCCCAGTCCGGGTTTGTATGTCGGAGGCCCCCACTGTCTGGGACCGTCAGCGCTGATCAGGGCATTTCCCTTGCTTGGAGATACTGTAGCCATCGCCAACCCATGCGAGTCCCGCCTGCTCGGAGCTCTCCAACCTGGAGATAACGCAGCTGCGTGGCGGCATCGGCCGACAGAGCATCCCGTACCCGGGCGAAGACCTGCTCGGCCTGTTCCTGGTCCGGGAAGTACACAGCGGTGAAAGAACCCTCGGAGTCCGGCTCCGGATCCAGCAGCACACCCTGACTCTTCAACTCCGCCACGACGCTGAGGATCAGAAGCTCTCCATGCAGACCACCTGGCACCGACCCGTCCAGCTGATCCACCGCCTCGGCAAGATCATCGAAGCGAGACATGTACACCCCCCAGGACTCCCCATCCCCAGACTCATCGACCGTGAGAGCCTCGGCCGACGGCTCCTCAGAAGGCAGAGGAACGATCCATCCGGCCGCACGACGCTCCTCCAGGAATTCCCGCGTCGGCAAGGGGGAAATAGTCATGAGGAATCCGTCTTGGACCGGAGGCAGGTCCTCCCACCGCTTCTGCGTCGTACAACCCTTAAAGGTGAGCCTATTCAGCTTCGGCAGCAGGGCCAGTCGCGAAAGGCCGATCACATCGTCGCACGCAGAAACCTCTACCTTGGTTAGTTCGGTCATCTCTGCGAGCTCAGCAAGATCGAACCGTGACGGGCCGATCCGGGTCATCGACTGCATCGCCTCGGGTTGCTCAAAGACAGGAAGCGAGGTCAGCGAGCGACCACCATTCAACTCGAAGATCTCCACCGGACCCACCACCCGAGGGAACGACTTCGGCGCCGGCCCATACACACTCAAGAAACGCAGTCCCGGATTCCGCACAACCGACGCCACCGTTGGCGTCAGAATTCCGGTGAACTCCTCCAGCCTGGGCAGGTTCTCGAGGTCGATTCGGCCCCTGTTCGGATTCACTTCGTAGTTGAGTGAGCGCAGGTTCGTCGCCTCATTGAGTACTTCAACATCGGTGAATCTGCCCGTAGAGTTGAGACTCAGATCGCGAACCTCGTCGATGAGCGGAGCGAGAAACGCCAGCGACGTATCCGACTTCGGGGCGGGGCCGCTGAAGATCGTGATGCCCATACCGGCTCCAATGGCCGCACGCAATTCGTCGACATCTGTGACGAGATCGTCGGTGCGCATGAGGTACTTTTCTGCCTCTGTGCCGTCAAGCCGGTACCACGTCCGTACTCGCTCGGGATTAATTTTGGGCATGCTCACCTTTCTTACCATGACCGATCGATGAGGCGGATGCTCCCCCCGGACCGTCCCCAACTCGCGAGTCTCGCGGCCTGAGCGTAGTCACGAAGTGGCTGCGGTGCGCCGCCCCCTCCGGGCGTAGTGCTGCCTCGGGTAGTCCTCGACGTGCCTTTTGCACCTAATTCCATCCAACGACGATTGGGGTCAGTCGTTCGTCTTTAAGACGAACGCGGAGGCAGCGTTCCCCGGTAGTACGTGTCGATGTACTCCTGCATACTTAACCTGCTCCGGCGAGCAATCGTCGCCATGCTGATGCCCTTGGTGATGCCGTCGACGCCCGCCGCATGGACGACGACCTCGGCGTGGAGCCGCTCGTCCTCCCTGATGATGGTCTTCAGGAACGGCACGACCTCCGTCCGCGCAGCAGCTACTGAGCCTTGCATGACGCAGCCCATGATCTCCCGCACATGGCCATCGTCAGTTGTCGAGTAGGCCACCCATGAGATCAATCTGCGCCCACTCCAGGGAGCGAGACGAAGCCGCGACATCTGGATCTCATACGAGAACGGCCCCGGACTCGGGATCGATTCCGAGGGATCGGGTGCCGGATCCGGCGCGTCTGGCCAGTAACTCATATTGAATCCCGTTTCAATCGGATAGTCAGGCGCGGGCAGCTTGTGCACGGCGGCGTCGTGAGCGATTCCGAGAAGCGCTTCGCCCTCAGCCCCCGCCTGATCATTATCGACTCGGGGCCGATTCACGTGGTCCATGAAGGATTTGCGCCCCCGTGCAATGATTTCACAACGGTAGTAGAGAGATGCGTCCCCGCTGACGATTGCGTTCTCACCGGCACCAAACCTCACCGCATTGCCCGGATGATCCAATTCGTGCAAGCGCGCAGCTAATGTGTCGTTGAAGCAGACTATCTCCGGGTGCGGCATGCCCTGTAAAACCGTCGAGAGATGAGCGACGCCATCCTCATCGAGTGACCCGCCGAGAAGATCGATCATCGACCAGAATTCATCGTCCGGCATAAGGCGCCGCGGCGGTTGATCGAGCGCCCAGCTTTCGATCTGAATGTCGGCGGTCGCCGCATCGACCCAGGCGATCGGATCTTCGAATGTGGTCGGAAGGACGCGATCCTCGACCACGATGGGCCCTACCTCCGACGGTATGAGAAATGTGCTCGCAGACAGCACCTCGAACTCACCGCCTGATGGGGCTCCCACTCCCTCCGTGTCATCGGGCCCCCGCTGGAACAGGACCATGTCTTCATACTTTCGACCGGTCCGGAACAGCACTCTCAACGCGTACCCTTCGCTGATCCGCCCCCCAAAGAACCCGTGCGCACTCAACGATCCCAGCCGGTTGGCGGCCTCAGCCGCTGATTCCACTTGCTTCGGGCTCAATTTGCTGGACATGACCTCTCCTACTTACAACTCGGTTGCCCCGGCGGGCAGGATCCGTGCCTCGCGGCGTATTCGACGATATAGCTGTACTCGACGAGCCGAGCTTGGTAGTAGCCCTGGAGATTATCCGCGCGTCGTTCCCAATCACAGGCTGACCCGAAGTGAGCGGCACAGGCCGCAAGCTGCGACTGCGGCCGTCGCTCAAGGGGTGACCCACTCGTGATCCCGTATTTCCAGGTGTCGCCTGTCGATGCCTGGAAGATCTCGTACACCATGTACTTCTTATCTTTTCGGAAGTTCGTCGGGCGAGGAACGGGGATCGTGAGTGGCCTCTGAATTACCGTACTCGTGACGTTTCTCTTGGCCTGAGCTTTGAACGTCGGCATTGAGATATTGATCGACGGGAATAGCGGCATCGTTGTCCCCCTGCGCGCGAGATACGCGACGACGAGCAGTGCCGCGGCGAGCGCGAGACCAATGATCAAGACCGGTATCACCTGCACGATGTTGCCGCTGAGGTCATGCTGGTTGATCGGATCGGGTGGCCAGACGTAGTTGTTGAACCCGCCACCCTCGACAGGGTCGACCTGCAGGAACCGTCCGAGGGCCGGGACGTACAACCGTGCCCCCATTTCGACGACGAGCGCCGATCCCGCGGATTCTGCGGGCTCAACGCCCCCTGATGCCAGAGCGTGTTCCCGGCCACCTGCCCGGTGTCATCCGTCGCTGCGGTGCCGATCGCGAACGTCACTGGGTCGACCGGTTGCCCGAACGGATCCCACACCAACACCGGGCCCGTCGTGGTGCCTGTACGGGTGGAGCGCGTGTCCGTTCAGGTTCGGGAACGACCACGTCACCGCCCCGGCTTGCTTCGTCCAGTTCACCCCACCCGGCAACCCCGCACTCCGCGTGAGGTCGGAGCCGACCTTCTACCCCCACACCGCATCCCACCACCGGCGAACAAGTACCGCGTTGTCACCGCCGGAGCAGACCCGGCTGGGTCCATCGTTCGCGCCGCGATCCGCCCCGTCGCATCCCGCACCACCTGCACCGTCGTGCCATCGTCGTACGTCGTCCCGACGTGCCGGTTCGCCGCGTCATAGGAGAACTGCATATCCCCGAGACGCTTCGTGTTCCCCCGCACGTCGTACGTGATCTCGGATGCCGCCAACCCATCCGCCACCGTCGTCGCACCCGCCACAGCCCCGGTTACCGCGGTGGACAGCAACCGGTCCGCCCAGTCATAGCAATACGACGTCGACGTCGTCACCGGAGCCTGCCCCGGCGCCGTCCACACATCCGTCAGACCCGTCCGGTTCCCCGACATCCCCGCCGCCGTATTCGGACCACACCCACCCGACGCCCCGAACGCATACGAGAACTGATGCCCCGGAATCTGCGCCGACACCAACCGCCCGGCACTGTCATACCCATACGTCGACGAACGCGTCGTCGACCCGGACGTCGCGTGCTGCTTCACCACCCGCCCCGACTGCGACCGCACCACATTGTCCGACACCACCTGCCCGGCAACGACCCACTCGTGCGCCACCACACGCTGCGCCTGATCCCGACCCACACTGTTCAACGCCGAGCCATCCGGATACACGACCTTCAACAACCGCTGCAACGCGTCGTAGGTGACATTCGCCATCTGCTGACCGTCGACGGTGACGATCTTCACCTTGCCGTCGGCGTCATACGCGTACGCCGTCACTGACGCCGCCCCACCCGCAGGAGTCGTCGACACCTGCGTCACCCGACCCGACGCCGCGTCATACGTCGGCGACGTGACCGTACCCCACACATCCGTGTAACTCACCGTGCGACCCAACAGATCCGTCACCGACGTGATCGTCGAACCATTCGTCGAACCCGCAACGGCCACACCGCTCGTCACTGTCGTGTACCCACCGCCCACCACCCGCACGGAATGAGTCGTCGAGCTCGAGATCGTGGCCACGCCCGACGGACCCGCCACACTCGACGACACCGTCCGCCCGCGACCGTCGAACCCGACACACGACCACGCCGTATCGCCGGTCGTCTTCGTACCGACAGTGCGACCCCACGCGTCGTACGCGTACTCCGTCGTGATCGCGCCACCCGAGGCCGGAGTCGGGCCCGTCACCGACTTCGTCATTCCGAACTGCCGCGTCCCCGACGGGATACCACACACCGCCGGCGCCGTCTCAAGATCACCGTAGTAGGTGCTCGTCGTCTTCGCCGTCACTGGAGCGCCTGCCGCACCGCCCGCGGGGAGCGTACGCGTCAATCGCCGCAACCACCCGGCAGCACCCGGCTGCTCGAACGAGGTGGCCGTGGTCAGTGAAACTCCGTCCGGGTCGACCGTCGACGCCGTCGCTTGCCCGAGCCACGGATGCTGGTATGTCATCGCTGCCGTGGTCGACGGTGCCACTGCGCCCGGCGCCGTCGTCGAATCATCCGTCGTCGTGCGGGTCACCAGACCGTAGTCCGGGCGCAACGCGGTACCCGGCACGATCGACGCGGTCGTCCCCGACGAGGGCGTGCGCCATTTGAGCTGCAACGATGAATAGAGCTCTGGCCGAGAGGTTGCGTATGTCGATCGAGTAACGATCGAGATACGCCACTCCGCACACGAGAAACGCACGTCCGGATCTTCCCGGACGTGCGCTTCCTCTTCGCTCTTCGTCGTCAGCGGCTACCGCTTCCCCGCGATCTGCCGTCCGACGATCTCGCGCATGATCTCGTTCGTGCCGCCGTAGATGCGGTGCACGCGGGCATCGAGGAAGGCGCGGGCGATGGGGTACTCGGTGATGTAGCCGTACCCGCCATGCAGCTGCACGCCGGTGTCGAGCACCTCCCACTCGCGCTCGGTCGCCCAGAACTTGACCTTCGCGGCTTCTTCGGCCGAGAGCTTGCCCTTCGAGTAGGCGAGCAGCGCGCGGTCGATGTAGGCCCAGAGCGCGTCGACCGTGGTGGCCATGTCGGCGATCTTGAAACGGGTGTTCTGGAAGTCGATGATCCGTTCACCGAAGGCCTC
>JAESFY010000121.1_pt1 | contig 40529 bp, 37 predicted proteins | sample 9266201 | NCBI WGS metagenome assembly JAESFY01 (sample SAMN14515071, study PRJNA621656) | algae metagenome | isolation source: Nodosilinea sp. WJT8-NPBG4 and co-occurring heterotrophs from soil, lower... | place: USA: Pinto Basin, Colorado Desert, California | collected 2006-05-27 | reverse complement strand
CTGACGGATGCTGCGCGCGACGCGAACTTCACCCACGAGCTCGGCGTCGACGGCCGCTACCGCTTCCTCCACAACGTCACGGGACTCTGGCTCCTCAGCGAGACCGTGCGCGCGTGGGAAGCCGAGGACGGTGCACCGCTCGATCTCGCCGAGCTCCTCGCTTCTGCATCAGCGGTGACGGACGTGCCGCTGTTCGACGCGGACGATCCATCCCTCAGCGCGCCCGGCGACATGCCGGGCCGCATCGCGGCGTTGCTCGGAGATACGGTCCCATCGACGCGGGCAGGGTTCGCGCGGAGCATCGTCGAGTCGATCGCCGCAGCCTTCGCTGCGGCCGTGGTGACGGCATCCGACCTGTCGGGTCGCGAACTCGACAGCATCCATCTCGTCGGTGGCGGATCACTCAACCGGCTCCTCTGCCAAGCGACCGCCGACCGCACCGGGCTTCCGGTGCTCGCGGGCCCGGTCGAGGCGACAGCACTCGGCAATGTGCTCGTGCAGGCGCGCGCACTCGGCGCTGCTCCCTCGACGCTCGAGGAGCTGCGGGCGCTCGTCGCCGCGACCCACGCCCCGACGCGGTACTCCCCCCGCGGTTGATTCCTCACCGACACGGCCGCACGCGGCGGTGCAAAGACGAAAGGGGCGCCGGAGCCGAAGCCCTGACGCCCCTGTCGAAGTGACTCAGAAGTCGAACTCGCCGATGTTGTCCGCGTTGAACTCGAACGGGTCACCGAGCAGCACGACGCCGTCAGCGCCGACCGAGTACTCTCCGAGTTCGCCGGCGTCGAACGAGTCGCCCTCTTCACCCGTGATGTCGCCCTCGATCAGGGCCTTGGCGGCGAACGCAGCCAGGTAGCCGAGGTCGGCCGGGTTCCACAGCGCGAACGCGGTGACGGTGCCGTCTTCGACGTACTCGCGCATCTGATTCGGGGTGCCGAGACCGGTGATCGCGACCTTGCCCTTGTAGTCCGAGGTCGAGACGTAGCGCGCCGCAGCCGCGATTCCGACCGTGGTGGGCGAGATGATGCCCTTCAGGTTCGGGTGGCTCTGCAGGAGAGCCGCCGTCTTGTCGAACGATGTCTGGTCGTCATCGTCGCCGTAGACCGTCTCGACCAGGGTGATGTCGGGGTAGTCGCTGGCGATGTACTCCTGCATGAGCTCGATCCAGGCGTTCTGGTTGGTCGCGTTCGCCGATGCCGACAGGATGGCGACCTCACCTGCTCCGCCGATCTGGTCGGCGATCAGGTCGACCTGCACCTTAGCGATGCCCTCGGAGTCGGCCTGGTTGATGAACAGGTCGCGGCACTCCGGGTTGGTGTCGGAGTCGAAGGTGACGACCTTGACGCCGGCATCCCGCGCCTCGTTCAGGGCGTCGCAGATCGCCTTCGGGTCGTTGGCCGAGACGACCAGCGCTCCGACCGCCTGCTGCGTCGCGGTGTTGATGTAGCTCACCTGGGCATCGGGGGTCGCCTCCGCCGGGCCGACCTCGGCGAACGTGCCGCCGAACTCGTCGACCGCGGTCTTGCCGCCCTCGCTGGAGGTGTCGAAGTAGGGGTTGCCCAGGTTCTTGGGCAGGAACGTGATCGCCAGGTTGTCGGACCCGCCGCCTTCGCCCTCGCCGGAGCCACCGGAGCCGGAGCCGCCGCTGGTGTCGGCGCAGCCGCTCAGCACGAGGGCTGCGGCCACCGCGACCGCCGCGAACGCAGCGACCTTCTTGCGTGCAAACGTCATTGTTCTTCCTTTCGTGGTGGTCACCGCAGGCGGATGCCGGCGATGAGAGGCTGCCTCATGGTGCGGGGGAGGCTGCGACGCGGAGGGGCGGACCCGCCTTCGCCCGGACGCGCTGCGCCCAGGCGAGGACGCTGGCTGCGACGACCGAGAAGATCAGGAGACCGCCGGTGATGATGTTGATGACATCGGAGGTGACTCCGGCGAGGCGCAGGCTGCTGCCGAGCACGCCGATCAGGAGCACCGCGGCGACGACGCCGTGCAGGTGCCCTCGCCCGCCGAACACGGAGACGCCGCCGAGCACGACGGCCGCGATCACCTGGAGCTCGAGCCCGGTGGCGTTGTCGCCTCGGGCGCTGCCGAATCTCAGCGTGTAGAAGATGCCGGCGAAGGCGGCCACCACGCCGGAGAGCATGAACAGGATGAACTTGGTGCGCTCGACGTTGACTCCCGAGAATCGCGCGGCGTCCTTCGACAGGCCGATCGCGAAGACTCCGCGCCCGAACGGCGTGAAGTGCAGCAGCACGACGAACAGGGCCAGCAGGATGAGGAACGGGATCACGATGTACGGGATCGTCGTACCGGCGATCTTCGCCTTCGCCAGAGCCGTCCAGGTCTCAGGGAAGTCGGTCACCGCGGTCGTCCCCAGAAGTCCCACCGCGAGACCCCGGAACAGCGCGAGCGTGCCGATCGTGACGGCGAGCGACGGCAGGCCGACGACCGTGACGAGGAAGCCGTTGAACGCCCCGCCGACCACCCCGACGAAGAGAGCCGCGAGGGCCGCGACCTCGAACGGCGCCCCGGACTCGGTGAGCACACCCGTGACGACGCTCGCGAGCCCGACCATCGAGCCCACCGAGAGGTCGATCTCACCGGTGATCATGACGAGCGTCATCGGCAGTGCGATGAGCAGGATCGGAGCCACATCGAGCAGCAGGTAGTTCGCGGTGATCGGCTGCGCGAAGCCGCGGACGGTGGTGGCTGCGGTGATCGTCACGAGTACGAGCAGCGCGATGATCGCGAACTCGCGGTTGATGAGGACACGCCGCCAGAGCGGACGACCGTAGTCGCGGATGACCCTGGTCGAGGTCGTCGTCGTGGTGGTCATGATTCGTCCCTTGCCTCGATGAGCTGGCGTCTCTGCCTGACCGCGAGGACCCTGTCGAGCACGATCGCCCCGATGATGAGGACGCCGACCACGGCGCGCTGCCAGAAGTCGGGGATGCCGAGGATCGGCAGGGCGCGGTTGATGGTCATCAGCAGCATCGCGCCGATGGCCGCGCCCCAGACGGTGCCGACGCCTCCGGTGATCGCGATCCCGCCGATGACGGCTGCGCCGACCGCATCCAGCTCCCAGCCGGAGCCGACCTGCGAGCTCACCGAGCCGTAGCGGGCGACGTAGAAGACCCCGGCGAGGCCGGCCAGCGCGCCGGAGAGCACGAATGCGCTGAGCACTCGTCGGGTGACGCGCAGGCCGTAGAGCTCAGCGGCCGCCGGGTCGGAGCCGATCGCGTAGTACTCGCGACCACCGCGGATGTTGCGCATGTACCAGGCGGCGAGCGCCAGCACGATGAGCGCGACGATCGACAGGACCGGGATGGTGAGGATCTGCTGCGTGCCGAGTCCGAGGAAGGGCTTGGGCAGATCGGAGGCGTGCACCTGATCGCTGCCGGTCCAGAGCACGTTGATCCCGCGATACGCGTAGAGCGTGCCGAGTGTGATCACCATCGCCGGCACCTTCGCGAAGGCGACGAGCATGCCGTTGATCAGGCCGAGAAGGGCGCCGAAGACGACTGAGGCGATCACCACGACGATGATCGGGATGCCGGGGATGTCGATGAAGAGCCGGCCGGTGAGGAACGCGGTGAGTCCCATGATCGAGCCGACCGAGAGGTCGACGTTGCGCGTGATGATGACGATCGCCTGCCCGACCGCGACGAGCACCAGGATCGACGGCGTCAGCAGCAGATCGCGCCAGCCGTCGGTGCTGAACAGAAAGTTCGGGTTCTTCGTCGTGGCGGCGATCACGACGAGCACGAGGGCGGCGAAGATGCCGAACTCTCGCGCACGGCCGATGCCGCCGGGCTTCTTCGCGATGGCCGGCGCGGCGGCCATCGGGGCGGTGGTGAGGCTCATGAGTGCTGCTCCGATGAGTGGGTGGCGGCGAACATGACGTTCTCGCTCGTGGCGTCGTCACGCGAGATCTCGGCGGTGATGCGGCCCTCGCGCATGACGAGCACCCGGTCGGCCATGCCCAGCACCTCCGGCAGCTCGGACGAGATCATCAGGATCCCCATGCCCTCCCCCGCGAGCTGCGAGAGCAGACGGTGCACCTCGGATTTCGTGCCGACGTCGATGCCCCTGGTCGGTTCGTCGATGATGAGGACGCGCGGATCGGTCGCCAGCCACTTGGCCAGTACGACCTTCTGCTGGTTTCCGCCTGAGAGCGTGGCCGCCACGGTGTCGAGCGCATGCGTCTTGACCTCGAGGCGCGACGCCCACTCCTTCGCCGCGCGGTTCTCGATCCCGCTGGTGATCAGCCCCCACTTCGAGAGCTGCCGACGGATCGCGAGCGTGATGTTGCCGCCGACGCCCGCGTCGATGACGAGGCCCTGCTTGCGGCGGTCCTCGGGGACGAGCGCGAGGCCACTGCGCATCGCGGCGTTCGGGTTGCGCCGCGTGACGGTCGCGCCGAGCATCCGCACCTCTCCCTCGCCGTACGGATCGACGCCGAAGACTGCGCGAGCGACCTCGGAGCGTCCGGCTCCCACGAGGCCGGCCAGCGCGACGATCTCACCCGCCCGCACCGTGAACGAGATGTCGTGGAAGACCCCTGGGCGGTTGAGACCGGTGACCTCGAGCAGGGGCTCGCCGATCACGGCGTCCTGCTTGGGGAACAGCTCGGTGACGTCGCGGCCGACCATCTGCCGCACCAGGTCGTCGACCGTGGTCTCGGCGATGGCGGTCGTGTCGATGTAGGCGCCGTCGCGCATGACGGTGACGGTGTCGCACAGGTCGAAGACCTCGTCGAAGCGGTGCGAGATGAACAGGATGGCCCGGTCCTCGTCGCGGAGGCTCCTCGCGACGGCGAACAGCCGGTCGACCTCGACGCCGCTCAGCGCGGCGGTCGGCTCGTCCATGATCAGCACGCTGGCGTCGAGCGAGATCGCCTTGGCGATCTCGATGATCTGCTGGTCGGCGATCGACAGGCCCTCGGTGATGCGATCGGGGTCGAGGGTGACGCCCAGGCGGCGGAAGATCTGGTCGACCTCGGTGCGCATCGCCTTGCGGTCGATGCGTCCGAGGGCGCCGGTCGGCTGGCGTCCCATGAAGATGTTCTCGGTGACCGAGAGGTCGGGGAACAGCGTCGGCTCCTGGTAGATGACCGCGATGCCTGCGGCCTTCGACTGGGCGGTACTGGTGAAGTCGACCGCTTCGCCGTGCAGGCGGAAGTCTCCGGAATCACGGCGGTACAGACCCGCCATGATCTTCACGAGGGTCGATTTGCCGGCGCCGTTCTCGCCGATGAGGGCGTGGATCGATCCGGACCGGAGCGTCAGGCTCCCCGATCGGAGGGCGACGACGGGGCCGAATGACTTCACGACCCGATGCAGTTCGAGCGCGGCGGGGGGAGCGCTGCGGGCGGAGGCTGCGTCTACCACTGGCTTTCCTCTCCGTTGAGGGGGATGATGATCGGAATGAACTCGCCTGAATCGATTCAAGTGCGTTTCAGGCTAGTGTATGTGATGCCGGTCTCAGGTCAAGTCCAGATGCCGAAGCGTGATCCACCCGACGACGAGAGGACAGGCAGTTGCCGATCAGCATCCGCGATGTCGCCGTCCGTGCAGGCGTCTCGGTGGGCACCGTGTCGAACGTCCTGAATCGTCCCGAAGAGGTCTCCAGCGACTCCGTCGAACGCGTGACGCGTGCGATCGAGGAGCTGGGCTACGTGCGCAACGACGCCGCGAGGAAACTGCGCGCGGGAGTGAGCACCACCGTCGGCTTCGTAGTGCTCGACGGGCAGAATCCGTTCTACAACGACGTCGTGCGGGGCGCCGAGGACGAGGCCTCCAGCCATGGAATCGCCATCCTCTACGGCAACACCGACGACGACCCCTCCCGCGAGAAGGTGTACCTCGACCTCTTCCGCGAACAGCAGGTGCGCGGACTGCTGATCGCCCCGTACGGCGATGTCATGACTCAGCTGAGGCGGTTCCGGGCGAGCGGCATCGCCACGGTCCTCGTCGACCGGTTCAGTGCCGACAGCGGCTTCTCGTCGGTCTCCGTCGACAGCGTCGCCGGAGGACGACTCGCCGTGGACCACCTGATCGAGGTCGGCCGCCGCAGGATCGCGTTCGTCGGCGGCCCCTTCGACATCCGCCAGGTGACCGACCGCCTCGCCGGGGCGCGCGCGGCCGCCGAGAACGCCGCAGTGCACGTCGAACTCGATGTGGTCCCGACCGCGGCGATGACGGTGGAGGAGGGCGTCCTCGCGGGTAAGCGGCTGCTCACCCGACCGCGACGCGAATGGCCCGACGCCCTCTTCGCCGCGAATGATCTGCTGGCCCTCGGACTGCTGCAGTCACTGGTCTCGGGAGGCCGTGTGCTCGTCCCCGACGAGATCGCCCTGATCGGCTTCGACGACAACCCCTTCGCGGCGGCCGCTGCCGTGCCGCTGTCATCGATCCGTCAGCCGAGCCGGATGATCGGGCGCACGGCGCTGCGGATCGTGCTCGAGGAGGCCGGCGATCCCGACAGCATCCCGCGTCAGACGGTGTTCCCGCCCGAACTCGTCATCCGACGGTCGACGGCTGGATCGTCTGCCTAGCCCTTCACGGCACCCCCGAGTCCTGCCGAACGCAGGAACACCGACTGGAAGACCAGGAACATCGCGATCGGGATGAGCGTCGCGATCGCGAGCGCGGCGAGGAACACATCGAGCTCCGTCTGCGACTGCACGGCGGGGAGACGCACCGACAGCGGCTGCACCGCCGGGTCGGGCAGCACGAGCATCGGCCAGAGGTAGTCCTTCCATGCGGCGATGATCGCGAACACCGACACGACGCCGAGGATCGGCTTCGACATCGGCAGCACGATCGACCAGAACAGGCGGAACGGACCGGCGCCGTCTGTGCGGGCCGCCTCGAACACCTCGCGCGGCAGCGAGTCGAAGAACCGCTTCACCAGCAGGATGTTGAATGCGTTCGCCCCCATCGGCAGCCAGACCGCAAGATAGTTGTTGAGAAGGTTCACCTCGCCCAGCAGCGGCGGATTCACGATCGTGAGATACAGCGGCACCAGCAGCACGATGCCCGGGATGAACAGCGTCGCCAGCACGAGTGCGTTCAGCACCGGTGCGTAGCGCGGTCGCAGCACCGAAAGCGCGTACCCCGCCGTCGTCGCGATGAACAGCTGCACGAACCATGCCCCGAGCGCGATGACCACCGTGTTGAGGAAGTACTGGTCGATGTGGATGTCGTTCCACGCGGTCGAGACGTTCGCCCAGTCGATGCCGTTCGGCCACAGCGCGAACGGCTGCTGCAGCGTGTCCTGGGTGGGCGTGACCGCCGACTTCGCGAGCCAGAGGATCGGCCCGAGGCCCGCCACGACCAGACCGACGGCGAGGAACACGTGCGTGACGGACATACCCAGGCGGATGCCGGGACGACGCCGCTCCGAGTCGGAGATCAGGGTGCGATCCCCCACCCGGTCGGCGGCCCGCTCCGCCGCCCGCTCCGCCGCGCGCGCCGAGAGACGAGTGGTCGTGAGGCTCATGTCGTGCTCCATCGGTCGGTGAGCTTGAAGTAGAGCCAGGAGAGGACGGCCAGCACGATCGCCAGCAGCACGGAGACCGCCGTCGCCTCGCCGTAGTCGCCGCCCAGGCTGTTCCGGAACGCCTTGTCGTAGATGTAGAGCAGTACGGTCTTCGTCGCCCCGGCCGGACCGCCTCCGGTGAAGAGGAAGGGCTCGAGGAACACCTGCGCGGTCGCGATCACCTGCAGGATCAGCATGACGAAGAGGATGCCGCGCAGCTGTGGCAGCGTGACGTGCCACACCTTCTTCCAGATGCCGGCACCGTCGACCTCCGCGGCGTCGTACAGCTCGGGCGGGACGCCGAGGAGAGCGGCGAGGTAGATGATGATCGAGCCGCCGGCCCCGGCCCACGTCGCCTCGAGCACGAGCGACGGCATCGCCTGCACGGCATCCTGGATCCAGGGCTGGGGCGGGATGCCGACCGCGCCGATGACGGTGTTGAAGACGCCGGAGGGGTCGGCGCTATAGAAGAACTTCCACAACAGGACCGCGACGACCGGCGGGATGACCACCGGCAGGTAGGCGAGCGCGGAATAGAGCCCCTTGCCCCGGCGCACCTCGCTCATCAGCACCGCCATCAGGAGCGGCAACGGGAACCCGAAGAGCAGCGCGAGCACAGCGAACCAGAGCGTGTTGACGACCGCGCGACCGAGCTCCGGGTCTCCGAGCACGGTGAGGTAGTTGTCGAAGCCCACCCACTCGGCGACGATCAGGTTGGTCTTCTGGAGGCTCATGATCACCGACTGCACGATCGGCGACCACGAGAAGAACACGAACACGAACAGCATCGGCAGCACGAACACGAGGTTCGCGATCCCGCCGCCGCGGTACCACGTCAGGGGCGAGCGGCGGCGGGCGGACCGCACAGGTGGCGGCGGAGTCTCTTCCGCCGCCACCCGCTGCTCAGAGAGCGTCATCGTCATGGACTACTCGTCGAGCTTCGTCTGCGCATCGGTCTGCGCCTGTGCCAGCAGGGCGTCGATGTCGGCGTTCTGATCCGTGAGCACGGTCTGCACCACCGAGTCGAGGATGGCGTAGACCTCCTGCGTCTTGACCTTCGGCTCACCGACCGGCGTCTGGTCCCAGATCCGCTCGCTGAACGGTGCCATCTGGTCGACCGGGACATTGATGTGGTCCGCGATCCAGACCAGCGACTCCTCGTAGAGCTCGCGGCTGAGCACCGGCAGCAGCGGGGTTCCGACCGCCTGGCCCGACTCGTCGAGAGTCTGCGCGTCGAGCTTGGCGGCATCCTCATCCATCAGCTTCTGCATGTAGTACCAGTCGATCCACTCGACGCCGGCGGCCTTCGTGGTCTCATCGATGGTCGGGCTCATCACGGCGATGTCGCCGCCGCCGAGAGTCCCGGGATCGTCGCCCTCCAGCGGTACGACCGTCATGCCGTAGATCGACGAGTCCATGCCGAAGTCGCGCACGAGCGCGGTGTAGATGTCGGAGCCCGAGGTGTACATGCCGATGTTGCCGGCGGCGAACTCCTGGTTGATGGAGCCCCAGTCGAGGTCGACCTTCGAGCCGAAGGCGCCGTCCTCCCACTTCACGTCGTGCAGGAACTGCAGCGCCGCCTTCGTGGCGTCGTTGTCGATCGACGACTCGGCGGTGCCGTCTCCGTTGTCCGTCTGCGTGCGTCCGCCGCGGGCGACGGTCTGGGAGGTGAGCTGCCATCCGCCCGTGTTGTTGATCGCCATCTGTGCGTATCCTGCCTTGCCCGTGGCATCCGTGATCGCCTTCGCGGCCACACGGATCTCGTCCCAGGTCTCCGGCGGGTTGTCGGGGTCGAGGCCCGACTGCTCGAACAGGTCGCGGTTGTAGTGGAGGGCCGCGGCGTAGGCCTGGCGAGGGAACCCGTAGAGCTTGCCGTCGTCGCCCGTGACGCCGTCGAGGATGATCGGGTTGAACCTGTCGGTGTAGCCGAGCTCCTCGATCTCGGCGGTGACGTCCATCAGCTGGCCGTTCTCGAGCAGGGTCTTCGAGTCGGTGAACGGCACAGTGAACACGTCGGGCAGGCTGCCGCCGGCGAGCTGCACGGCGAATGTCGGCCCCTCCCATTCGTATTCGACACCGACGACGTCGATGTCCGGGTGCTCCTTCTCGAATTGCTTCTCCTGAGCGGCGAACGCGTCGTACGCGGCGGCATCGGCTCCGGGAGGGAATGTCGCCACGCGCAGCTCTGTCTTGCCGCCGGCGCTCCCTTCGTCTCCGCTCGCGGAGCAGCCGGCGAGCGCGCCGACCATGGCCAGCGCGGCGACGCCGGCGCTCAGGGTCCTCTTCGGTGACTTCATCGTCTTTCCTTCCGTGTGATTGCTGATCAGGTCGTGCAGGGTTCAGGTGCGGGGGCGGGCGTGCAGGAGCAGCCACGCCGTGGCATCGGGCGGCAGTGCTCCGTCGAGCGGCGCACTGGCGAGAATGACCTCGCGATGCGCCGGAAGCGGCACCGGCGCCGCCCCGAGGTTCGTGATGCTGAGCACCCCGTCGCCTCGGCGGAAAGCCAGGACGTCCGCGCCGAGTTCCAACCAGGAGAGCTCGCCGTCGGCGAGGTCGGGGTCACTGCGGCGCAGCGCGATCGCCGCGCGGTAGAGGTGCAGCGTCGACGCCGGGTCCTGCTCCTGCGCTTCGACCGTGAGCGACTCCCAGTCGCCTGGCTGCGGCAGCCATGGCGTCCCACCGAATCCGTAGGGCGCAGCGGTCCCCTCCCAGGGCAGCGGCACCCGGCATCCGTCCCGGCCCGGGTCGACGCCACCCGACCGGAAGTGCATCGGATCCTCGATCACGTCGAGAGGCAGCTCGACCTCCGGCAGTCCCAGCTCTTCGCCCTGGTAGATGTAGAGGCTGCCGGGGAGGGCGGCGATCAGCAGCGCGGCGGCGCGCGCGCGTTCGCGGCCGCGCGCGGCATCCGTCGGCGTGCCGAAGCGCTTGCGATCGAAGGCGAAGGACGAATCGGCGCGCCCGTAGCGGGTCGCCGGCCGAGTGACGTCGTGGTTCGAGAGCACCCACGTCGCAGGAGCGCCGACCGGCGCATGTTCGGCGAGCGTGCGTGTGATCGACTCGCGCATGGCCTGCGCGCTCCACGGCTGCGTCATGAATCCGAAGTTGAACGCCGTGTGCATCTCGCCCGGTCGCAGGTACCGGGCGAAGCGCTCCGCATCCTCGAGCCATACCTCCCCGACCAGAACGCGCTCGCCGTCGTACTCCTCCGCGACGGCGCGCCACTGACGGTAGATCTCGTGCAGTTCGTCGCGATCGATGTGCGGATGCCCGGTGGCAGGCGCACTGCCCGGGGGGAGGTCGGGCAGCGCCTGGTCCTTCACGGGGAGGGCGGCAGAGTCGATGCGCACTCCGGCGACGCCGCGGTCGAACCAGAAGCGCAGGATGTCCTCGTGCTCGCTCCGCACATCCGGGTGGTTCCAGTTGAGGTCCGGCTGCTCCGGAGTGAACAGGTGCAGGAACCACTCCCCGGGCGTTCCGTCCGGGTTCCGCGTGCGCGTCCACGTCTCGCCCTGGAAGCTCGACACCCAGTTCGTCGGGATGCCGTCTCCGTTCTCCCCGCGACCGGGGTGGAACCAGAACCGGTCGCGCTCGGGGCTGCCGGGGCCGGCGGCAAGCGCCTGCTGGAACCACTCGTGCTGGTCGGAGATGTGGTTGGGGACGATGTCGACGATCGTGCGGATGCCGAGCGCGAGGGCCTCGGCGATGAGCTGCTCCGCCTCGGCGAGAGTTCCGAAGCGAGGGTCGATCGCGCGGTAGTCCTGCACGTCGTAGCCGCCGTCTGCCAAGGGGCTCAGGTACCAGGGATTGAACCAGAGAGCATCGACGCCGAGGCTCTTCAGATAGCCGAGTCGGGCGCGGACCCCCGCCAGATCGCCGATCCCGTCGCCGTTCCCGTCCGCGAAGCTGCGCACGTAGACCTGATAGATCACGGCCGTGCGCCACCATCCCTCGTCCGCGGGCAGGGACAGCCGGCGGTTCAGCTCGGGGGCGGCATCCGTTTCCGGTGCGGGTGCGGTGCTGCGCAGAACATCGGTGTCCACGGAACTCCTCGTCGTCGGTGGCGATGTCCCGAATGTAGCTTTCCTCTACGTTTTACGCAAGAAGTGAACTGATTGTCGTAATTTTACGATCCTTGCGTCGCGCGTGAAAGCGACCCCGGGAAGGGGCGGCGAATGAGCCGTCAGGCCAGGGGCCCCGTCGAGGCGCGGAGCACCAGCTCGGGCTCGAAGAGCAGTTCATCGGAGGACTGCGCGTTGCCGGCGATCTGCGCGAGCAGGAGGGCGATCACCGCCCGGCCCATCGACTCGATGGGCTGACGCACGGTCGTCAGCGGCGGTTCCGTGCAGCTCATCAGAGCGGAGTCGTCGAAGCCGACGACGCTCACATCCTTCGGCACGGAAAGACCTGCCCGGCGTGCCGCGCGAACCGCGCCGAGGGCCATGGGGTCACTGGCGCAGACGATCGCCGTCGCGCCCGCTTCGAACAGCCTCGCCGCACCCGCCTGCCCGGACTCGAGCGAGTACATGCCGCGCACCACGAGGTCGTCCGCGAGGGGAGCACCGAGGCGCTCCAGAAGCCGCCGAGCCGAATCGAGCTTCCGCTGGGACGGGACGTGGTCGCCAGGGCCGAGCAGCAGGCCTATCCGGCGGTGTCCGAGTTGATGCACGTGGAGCACCGCCTGCTCCGCGGCCGCGACATCGTCCGTCGACACAGTGGCGAACTGCAGCTCAGGGACACGCGCGTTGACGAGCACCGTCGGAAGGTTCACCTGACGCAGCCGCTCGTAGTGCTGGTGGGCGGCATCCGCCTGTGTGTAGTTGCCGCCGAGGAAGATCACCCCGGAGACCTGCTGCGCGAGGAGCAGGTCGACGTAGTCCGATTCGGTGACCCCGCCCGCGTTCTGGGTGCAGAGAAGTGGGGTGTAGCCGTTCTGCGTGAGCGCGCCGCCGACGATCTCCGCGAAGGCGGGGAAGATCGGATTCTGCAGCTCGGGAAGCACCAGGCCGACAAGACGCGCCCGCTCGCCCCGCAGCTTCGTCGGCCGCTCGTAGCCGAGCACGTCGAGTGCCGTGAGCACCGCCTGGCGAGTGGCATCCGAGACACCGGGCTTGTCATTGAGGACACGACTGACCGTGGCCTCACTCACTCCGACCTTGCGGGCCACCTCTGCGAGTCGCTTCGACATGAGGTCAGTGTACGCAAATTCTTGCGAAAGAGCGCAAGTGACTTGCAGGCTAGCGGACGAGTAATGTCAGCGGACGTTGCCGTTCGAGCAGGTCTGCTGCGCGGCCGAGTTGCCCTTGATCGAGTCAGGCAGCGCGACGACCTCGGACGGCGTGGCGTTGGGATCCGGGGTCGCGCCCTCGACCGGTGCCACGGGCTCCTGCACGATGACACCGTCGTTGCTGGTGTTCTGGTGCGTGATCTGCAGCTGCGCGTTGGCCGCGATGGCATCCCACATGACGCTCGCAGCAGCCTCGTTCGGCACCACCTTGTTGGGATCGGAGCTGTCGGCGACCGTCGGGAACTGCAGGAAGACGATGTCCTCGAACGGCACGGACTTCACGGCCAAGGCGATCTGCACGATCTTCATCGGATCGGCGAGCGACGTACTCGTCTCGAGGTTGTTGAGCCCGATGTTCGCCAGCTTCAGCATGACCGGCACGTTGCCGAGCGTCTCGCCGCTGATCAGGGTGCGCACCAGGCTCGACATGTACTGCTGCTGGTTGCCGATGCGTCCGAGGTCACTTCCGTCGCCGACGCCATGACGCGTTCGGAGGAACTGGAGCGCCTGGATCCCCTGCAGCGAGTGCTGGCCGGCCGCCATGTCGAGGCCCGTGTAGCGGTCTTTGATCGGGTTTGCGAGGCACACCTCGACGCCGCCGATCGCGTTCGTGATCTCGATCACGCCGCCGAAGGTGACGGATGCCGCGAACTGGATCTCCTGCCCGGTGAGCTCGCCGATCGTCTTCGCGACGCAGTTCAGCCCGGCATCGGTGTAGGCGACGTTGAGGGGCTGCTTGTTCATGCCGGAGTGCTCTTCGCCCTGCGCGTCGGTGCACTCGGGGATGGGGATCATCAGGTCACGAGGGAAGCTGATCACCGTGATCCGGCGCGGCTCCTGCGATACGTGCACCAGCAGGTTCACATCGTTGAGCGTTCCGCCGGCGTCACGGCCGGTGCAGCGCTCGCCGAAGAGATCCTTGTAGTCCTCCTCGCACGTGTCCACGCCGGTGAGGACGAGGTTGAACCCCTCCTTGTACTCGCCGATGTCCGGCGGAGCCTGCTCCTGCCCCTCCAGGTCGACTGCATTCGCAGAGACCGTGCTGGAGAAGTCGTACAGAATGTACGCCCCGACGCCGAAGCCGCTGACGAGAACGACGGCAAGGCCGATCGCGAGGAACTTCATCAGCTGGCTGACCGCCCCGGGGGTGCGCTGCTGACCGTGCCGCGCGATGGTGCGACGGCGTCGGGAGTTCTCGCTCACTCGTGGCCTTTCAAGGTCAGTATGCGGAGGGTGTGGGATTCGAACCCACGAGACATCTCTGCCCACTGGTTTTCAAGACCAGCTCCATCGGCCACTCGGACAACCCTCCCGACAGGTGAAACTGCCGACAACGCGTGAGTCTAGCCGAGTTCTATTCTGACGCGTCGACCTGGGCGGGCGCTGGAAGCGTGTCGAGAGCAGTCGCGAGGCCGCCGTCGGCGACATCGTCCGTGATCTCGCCCGCGGCATCCTTCACCTCATCCGGGGCCTGACCCATGGCGACCGCACGACCGCCGTGCGCCCGGGCCCAGCCGAACATGCCGATGTCGTTTCGGCCGTCGCCCGCGACGAAGACGCGTTCGCCCTCGATTCCGAGTTCGTTGCGCACCTGCTCCAGGGCGGTGCCCTTGTCGACGCCCTGCGGAGCGATGTCGAGCCAGGCCGTCCAACCGATCGCATAGGAGACCTCGTTGAGCCCGGCATCCGCCACCAGACGATGGAAATCCTCCTCATCGTGTCCCGGCGAGACGACGACGATGCGGGAGACCGGCTCCGCGCCGAGCTCGTCGAAGTCGACCTGGCGGCCGCCGTCGAGCGTCCAGTCGTCGAGGACCGCGGTGTAGAGCCGCTGCGACGAGGCGAGCTCGACCATGTAACGCGCATCCGGCAGACGTTCCTGCAGCAATGCCAGCACCGGCCGCGGGTCGAAGGTCTCGACGTTCCAGCGCTCCCACTCGTCGCCCACGCGGCGCATCGTGACGGCGCCGTTCGAGCAGACCACGTACTCCGCGGTCAGCCCGAGCTCCTCGACATACCGTCGCGTGGCCATCCAGCTGCGGCCGGTGGCGATCGTGACCTCGTGACCCGCATCACGGACACGGGAGACCGCCTCCGGCACACCGGGGCTCATCGTCTCGTCCTGGAGGATGATCGTGCCGTCGACGTCGAGCCCGACGAGCCAGGGTCCGCTCATGAAGTGGGTCCCTGCCCTTCGACAGGCTCAGGAACCGCGCGAAGGGCATCGGCGGCGTCGGCGTCGGCGTCGACCCATCCGAGCGGACGGATGATGTCGAGCCCGCCGAGGTACGGACGCAGCACCTCGGGCACGAGGACCGAGCCGTCGGCCTGCTGGTGGGTCTCGAGCAGCGCGACGATCCACCGCGTGGTCGCGAGCGTGCCGTTCAGCGTCGCGACATGCTGCGTCTTCGCCCCCGCCTGGGTCGCTGAGCCTGTCGAAGCGTCAGCCGGCCGGTGCCGCACGTCCAGGCGCCGGGCCTGGAAGGTCGTGCAATTCGACGTGGAGGTGAGCTCGCGGAACGCATCCTGAGTCGGCACCCACGCCTCGATGTCGTACTTTCGGGCGGCGCTCGAGCCCAGGTCTCCGGCGGCGACGTCGATCACGCGGTACGCGAGGCCGAGCGAGGTCAGCATCTCCTCCTGGAGCGCGACGAGGCGCAAGTGCTCGGCCTCGGCATCCTCCGGGTTCGTGTAGACGAACATCTCCAGCTTGTTGAACTGATGCACGCGGATGATGCCGCGGGTGTCTTTGCCGTGCGAACCGGCCTCGCGGCGGTAGCACGTCGACCACCCGGCATAGCGCAGCGCGCCGTCGGTCAGATCGACGATCTCGTCCTTGTGGTAGCCGGCGAGCGCGACCTCGCTGGTGCCGACGAGATACAGGTCGTCGTCCTTGTCGAGGTGGTAGACCTCGTCGGCGTGCTCACCGAGGAAGCCGGTGCCCTGCATGATCTCCGGGCGCACGAGCGTCGGGGTGATCATCGGCACGAAATCGTGCTCCAGCGCCTTGTCCAGCGCCAGGTTCATGAGGGCGATCTCGAGGCGGGCGCCGATGCCGCGGAGGAAGTAGAAGCGTGCACCGGAGACCTTCGCGCCGCGCTCCATGTCGATCGCGCCGAGGAGCTCGCCGAGCTCCAGGTGGTCACGCGGCTGGAAGTCGAAAGCGGGCACGTCGCCGACGCGGCGCAGCTCGACGAAGTCGGCCTCGCCACCGGCCGGAACACCCTCGATCACCACGTTCTCGATGCGGGCGAGGGCGACGGATGCCGCCTCAGCAGCCTCGTTCGCCTCGGCCTGAGCCTCTTTCACGCGCGCGGCAAGGTCCTTGGCCTGGGCGACGAGAGCGGCCTTCTCCTCCTTCGGCGCCTGGGCGACCTGCTTGCCGAACGCGTTCTGCTCGGCCCGCAGCTCTTCGAAAGTCGTCAGCGCCTGGCGCCGCGATCGGTCGGCCTCGAGCGCGACGTCGACGGTGCTCTGGTCGTTCCCACGGGCAGCCTGTGAGCGGCGGACGATCTCCGGCTGGTCGCGGAGGAGTGCGAGGTCGATCATCCACCAAGTCTAGAGCGCGCGCCCGGGCGCTCAGCCTCGTGGGGCGAGCCCCGCCAGGCATGGGCGAGGCGCGCGACGCCCTCCGCCAGGTCCCGCTCACTCACCTCGGAGAACGAGAGCCGCAGGTGTCCGTGGAACCCGTCACCCGCCGCAGCGAACCACTCGCCGCGCTGGTAGGTGACCCCGCGGTCCTGCGCGGTCTCGAACAGCTGGGCGAAGTCGAGGTCGCCGCCGAGGCGCGCCCAGGCGAAGAAGCCGCCCTGGGGCTCAGCCACCTCGACGGCGCCGTCGAACTCGGTCCGCAGCGCCGTCGTCAGCACCTGCGCCTTGCGTGCGTATCCGGCTCCCGCTGCCGAGATCGATGCGTCCAGTCGTTCATCTCCCAGCATCCGTTCGACGACCGCCTGCAGGATGCCGCTGGTCTGACCGTCTATGCGGTTGCGCAACCGGGTGACCCGCTCGGAGAGTGCGGCGGGCAGGACGATCCACCCCAGTCGAAGACCCGGACCGAGGGTCTTGGAGAACGTGTTCACCGCGAGCACCCGATCGGAGCCGCGGAACGCGGCGCGATCCGGCACGGCGAAGCCCGGGAACGAGATCGCCCGGTAGGGATCGTCGGCGATGATCGTGAACCCGTACTTCTCGGCGAGCGCGACGAGCGCCACCTCCTTCTCAAAGCTCAGCGTGACGCCGGACGGGTTCTGGAACGTCGGCACCGTGAAGAGCGCCTTCGGGCGGAGGCCCGCGCGCAGGCGCTGTTCAAGCGCCTCGGTGTCGATACCGTCTGCGCGCACCGCGATCGGGGCGACCTCGACTCCGATGAGGTCGAGCACCCGGAGGAAGAGCGGGTACACCGGATTGTCGACCACGATCACGTCGCCCGGGTCGAGCGTGCTGAGCACGGCGAGTGCGAGCCCGTGGGCGCCGCCGTTCGTGATCAGGACACGCTCGGCGTCAACCCCTTCGCGCGCGGCGATCGCCGACCGCAGCGATGCCAGACCGGGCGCGGGCGAGTACTTCAGCAGCGCGCCGAACCCGTCGCTCTCCGTCACCGCGCGGAACGCGTCGCGGTAGAGGTCGAGCGGCAGCAGCTCGGTGGCCGGGTTCCCGCCGCCGAGGTCGATGGATCCCGGCGCGAGGCGGATGAGGGTCGCATCGCCGAACCCCTGCCGTGCGGGGAGTCCGGCCAGCAGGGCGCTCGGGGTGAGAGAGGTGTCCGTCATGCGGGATCCGATCGGTTCAGGGGCGGAAGAGGGCGAGTCGCGGGTCGGCGTCACCGTGCAGGTCGCGGGCGACCAGTTCGCCGATCAGCGGCCCGAGCGTCATGCCGCTGTGGGTCAGGGCCACATACACATCATCCGCGATGGCGCCGACGACCGGCGACCCGTCCGCGGCATGGGGGCGTGCCGCGTGGTCGACCTGCACGCGCGAACCCTCGGGAAGGCTCCATCCGAGGGCGCGCTCGATCTCGGCGCGCAGGGCCGGCCAGACGGTGCTGACCGAAGCCGTCACGCCCCGCCGCCGCAGCTCCGCCTCGATGCTCAGGCTCTGCGCGGCGACCCGCCCCGGTCCGTCGGGCCGGATCTGGAGCCCTGCGAGCGAGCGGATCCTGTCGACCGGATGCTCGTCGACCTCGATCCGCGCCAGGAAGCCGTCGTCGCCGGCCGAAGAGCCCAGTCGCCGCGCATCGCGCGCCAGGGATGCGACGAGCGCGGCCGTTCCGACGCCGGCCGCGACGACGATCGCATCCGCCGGGCCGAGGAGCTCTCTCACCTGCTCGACCGAGTCGACGGGGGCGCCCTCGCGCACCACTCCCCCCGCCTGCCGAAGATCGTGCAGGTGCGCCGCGAGGAACGCGGCGGTGTCGACGTAGCCGTCATCGGCGTACCGGATGCCGTCGATCTCGGCGCCGGTGCGGACGAACCAGGGCGTGCCGTGCGCGGCCGATCTTTCGGCGTGGAGTCGACGGCCGTCCTCGTTGAGCCGCCGGTACGCCGCGGGTTCCTTGCGGTGCGCGTTCACCCAGGCGAAGCTCGCGCGCGACACCCGCGTGGTTCCCGCGGGATCTGCCGAGACCAGCACGACCTCGGCACCCGTCTCGGCGATCCGCGCCGCGGCTGCCGCACCCACGACGCCCGCACCCACCACGACGACCCGGCGGCGAGCGCGTGGGTCGAGCGCGATGAGCCCTGTCGCGGTCATCCGTCGATGAAGTGCCGGGCGATCCGGTTGCCGATGAACTGCACCAGCTGCACCAGAGCGATCAGCACGATGATGATGAGGATCATGACGGCGTAGTCGAAGCGCTGATACCCGTACGTGAGGGCGAGGTTTCCGAGACCTCCGCCACCGACCGCGCCGGCGACCGCCGTCGCATCGATCAGCGCTACGAAGATGAACGTCAGCGAGAGCAGCAGCGGGCCGAAGGCCTCGCGCACGACGAAGCCGAACAGGATGTGCAGCGGCGAGGCGCCGAACGCCTTCGCCGCCTCGATGACCCCGGGATCGACCGCGACGAGGTTCGACTCCGCCACGCGCGCGATGCCGACGGATGCCGCGATCGTCAGCGGCAGAATCGCCGCCGCCGGTCCGATGCTGGTGCCGATCAGCGCGCGGGTGAGCGGCGTCAAGGCGATGAGCAGGATGATGAACGGGATCGGACGCAACGTGTTGACCACGATGTTCAGGGTCGTGTGGACGATGCGGCTGTGCAGCAACTGGCCCGGACGCGTCGCGTACAGGAAGATGCCGAGGATCAGGCCGATGACCGAGGCGAGGAAGAAGGCCACCGAGACCATGAAGAGCGTCTCGCCCAGAGCGCGCGCGACCTTGGGGATCACGACGTCGAGGTCGAGCACGTCGGCGCTCACCATGTCGTCACCTCCGTCCGGTTCGCGAGAGCTGCGACGAAGCGCTCGATCGCGGCATCCTCGCCGTGCAGCGCCAGGCTGAGCTGACCATAGGGGAGGTTCTTCACCCGTGCCACGCCGCCCTGGATGATGGAGAAGTCGACCTCGTGCGCACGGGCGAGCGAGGAGAGCAACGGCCCTTCGGCAACCGGGCCGTCCATCGCGACCGAGATGCGCCGTCCGGCGAAGCTGGTGGCCAGCTCCGCGCGCTGCGCGTCGCTCAGGAACGTGCGCGTGTACGACCCGACGAGATTCGCCGTCACCGGATGCTGCGGCCGGGCGAGGATCTGGTGGATTTCTCCCGATTCGACCACGTCGCCCTCGCTGAGGATCGAGACGCGATCGGCGAGCTGGCTCATCACGTCCATCTCATGCGTGACGACGACGATCGTGATCCCGAACTCCTGGTTCACCGAGCGGAGCAGGTCGACGATCTCGGTCGTGGTCTGCGGGTCGAGCGCGCTCGTCGCCTCATCCGCCAGCAGCACCGACGGTTTCGCCGCGATCGCGCGGGCGATCCCGACGCGCTGCTTCTGCCCGCCGGAGAGCTGCCGAGGCCGCGCGAAGGCCTTGCCGCCCAGGCCGACGAAGTCGAGCAGCTCGGCGACGCGGCGCGAGATCTCGTCGTCCTTCCACCCCGCGAGCTTGAGCGGTGTGGCGATGTTGCTGAAGACGGTGCGCGAGTTCCACAGGTTGAACTGCTGGAACACCATCCCGATGCTGTGCCGCAGCGTGCGCAGCTCCGCCGGAGGCAGCGCCTGCACGTCGATTCCGTCGACGAGCACGCGCCCTTCGGTCGGGGCCTCGAGTCCGTTGATCATGCGCAGCAGCGTCGACTTGCCGGCTCCCGAGCGGCCGATCAGCCCGTACACCTCTCCGGCACGCACCGAGATGTCGACGTCGCGGAGCACGCGCACGGGCTCGCCCTTGCCGCGAGCGGGATAGTCCTTCGACACTCCGTGCAGCTGGATGCGCTCTGTCATTCGAACCTCGGTCTGAGGGTGCGGGCTCGCCGCACCGCGGGTGCTACTGCGCGACGAGCTCGGAGAGCGCAGCACGCAGGTCGTCGACGGGCAATTCGACGATGGTCGCCTCGCCGCGCTTCTCCTTCTCGAGGGCTGCGACCACGCGGTTGTCGCGGTACGTCTTCTCGAGCAGGGCCCAGGCCGGGTCGTCGGCGCGGTCCGCCGTCGTCGCGACGACGATCACGTAGGGGCTCGACGTGGTGGCCGAGGAGTCCTCGAGCACGAGGGCGTCGTCGCTGGTGATCTCGAGCGCCGGGTCGAAGTCGTCGGTCGCGATCACGACGGCCGAGATCGTCGGGTCGCTGTAGCTGGTCTGCACCGACTCATGCGCGATGCGGACCAGCTCGATCCCGCGGGGGTTCGACGTGATGTCCTCCTCGGTCGGGAACACGCCGGCGTTCTCGTCGACCTCGATGACGCCCGCGGTCTGCAGGATGAAGAGTGCGCGGGAGAAGTTCGCCGGGTCGTCCGGCACCGCGATCTTCGCGCCGTCCGGAATGCTGTCCGCCGAATCGAGATCTTCCGAGAACAGGCCCCACGCCGAGATCACGGTCGAGAAGACCGGAGTGATGTCGGAGTCGTTCTCCTTGTTGAACTGGCTGAGCCAGGCGACGTGCTGGAACGAGTTGCCGTCGACCTCCCCCTCGACCAGGGCAGTGTTGGGGAGGTACGGGTCGTCGAAGTTCACGAACTCGAGGTCGAGACCGTTCTCCCGGCCGACCTCGATGATCGCGTCCTGGAAGTCGCTCTGCGCGGTGTCGGCGATCGTCAGCGGGATGAGCTCGCCCTTCGCGTCACCGGCCGCCTCGGGCGCCGAGTTCTGCACGATGATCGGAATCACGATCGCGGCGGCGATCGCGACGGCGGCGACGGCACCGCCGATCAGCCAGAGTCGCGTGCGCGACTTCTGCTTCGCGAGGTGCGCGTCGATCTCGTTCCGGGTCTGGTTCTGCTCTGACATGTCAGGCTCCTGCAAGGTGGGCGGTGGCTTCCGACGTTAGCCGCGGGAGCGTGGCGGCACGATGCCGCGGTAACGCGCGGAAACACGGGCGCTCAGGTCACCGGAGAAGGGACGGGCGGATGCCGGGCTTAGAGTAGCGCCATGACCACGAGCGATTCCGCCCGCCGCCAGGCGGCGCTCGTGTACAACCCGATCAAGGTCGACGCGAAGCGCCTTCGCGCCGCGGTACGCGACCTGTCGAAGGAAGCCGGATGGGAGCATCCGGCCTTCTATCCCACGACGATCGAGGATGCCGGTCAGGCGGCGACCGGACTGGCGCTGGCCCGCGGCGTGGATGTGGTGCTCGTCGCCGGCGGCGACGGCACGGTGCGCTCCGTCTCCGAGGCGATCGCGAACACCGGCGTGCCGCTGGCGATCCTGCCGAGCGGCACGGGCAACCTGCTGGCGCGCAACCTCGGTCTGCCGCTCGGTGATCCGACCGAGATGATCCGCGCGGCGCTCGGCGACTTCCGGTATCCGATCGACATCGGCTGGGCGCGTATGGTTCGCGCGGACGGCACCCAGTCGGAGCACGCCTTCGTGGTGCTCGCCGGCATGGGCCTCGACGCTGACATGATCGCGAACACCCGCTCCGACCTGAAGAGGTCGGTCGGATGGATCGCGTACGTCGACGGTGCTGCCCGATCACTGCCGGGCGCGCGACCGTTCCGCGCCGTGTACCAGATCGACGACGGACGCCTGCATTCGACGAAGGTGTATAGCATCCTGTTCGCGAATTGCGGCACGCTCCCGGCGGGGATCGCACTGATCCCGGATGCCTCGATCACCGACGCGACGCTCGACTTCGCCGTCATCCAGCCGACGGGCGTGCTCGGCTGGCTCGGCGTGTGGCGGAAGATCTGGTGGGACAACTCGGTCCTGCGGCGGTTCCGTGCAGGGCGCCGCGTGCTGGAGCGGCGCGGGAGAGACGCCTCGGTGCACTATCTCCGCGGCGTCGCGGCAGAGGCCGCGGCACCGGGTCCGACACCGGTCGAACTCGACGGCGACGAGTTCGGCGAAGCCGTGCGCATCACCTGTCGGGCGGATCCCGGCGCGCTGCTGCTTGCCCTCCCCGCCGGCCACCCGGTTTCGATGCTCTGAGCCGCAGAGCCCGGATGCCGGTGGTCAGCTGCTGCGTACCTCGACGTCGCCCTCGAGTCCACCTCCGGAGAGCGTGAGGGTGAAGTCGTCGTCGTCGACCTCGGCTTCGGGGAAGGCGATGATCGTCGCGCGGGGCGCCATGTCCATCGTGCACACCTGCTCGGCGTCGGTCAGGAACGTGACGGTGCCCGCGGTGCCGGCTCCCTCGACGGTTTCCACGACCGGCGCGCAGGACGAGGAGCCCCACGTCAGCAGCACGAGGCTGCCGTCGTCGAACCAGCCGGCCGACGGCTGATACTCCGTGGAGCTGCCCGGCTTCCCGGTGAAGTCGGCTCCGCCGTCGAGCTCGACGTCGTCGGCGATGTCGCCGTACCGGACGTCGAGGGTGATCTCGCCGGTCGGATCGACGCCCTCCGGGAGAGCGCCGAGGCTCGCGCGCGGCGCGAAATCGGCCGTGCACACCTTCTCCTCGCCGTTCTCGTCGTCGAGATCCACGAGCGTCACGGTCACGGTCTGACCCTCGGCGGAGACGTCGTCGACCTGTGGGATGCAGCCGGACGAACCCCAGGTGACGACGGCGAACATGCGGCCGTCGTCGAGGAGCACACCCTCGACGTCGCCGGCGTCGTCACCCGTGGTCGCGCTCGGTGCGGGGGAGTTCGTCGGGGTCTCGGCGCCCGGCGTCGACGCACATCCTGCGCCCAGGAGCGCGATCGCAGCGAGAGACGAGAGGACGGCTGCGATTCGCGAGCGTGTGGCCATGGGACACAGGGTACTCGTCCGCGATTCCGGAAACATCCCTGAACGCGTGCGGCTGCGCGCCTCGGATCACTGGAGGGCAGAGGTGAGGCGTGCGAGATTGTCGAGGACGGTCGACCGCAGCGGCTGCTGCATCCACTCCTCCAGCGTCAGTTCCCGACTCAGCGACCGATACTTGTCCTCGACGGCGCGCATCTCGGCGACGAACTCCTCGCCGCGCACGAGCATCGAGACCTCGAGGTTCAGACCGAACGAGCGCATGTCCATGTTGCTGGAGCCGATGACCGCGACCTCGTCGTCGATCGTGAGGCTCTTGGTATGGAGGATGTAGGGCTTGCGATACATCCAGATGCGCACCTCCGCCTTGAGAAGGGCTTCGTAGTAGCTGCGCTGCGCGTGGTAGACCATCGCCTGGTCGCCCTCTTCGGAGACGAACAGCTCGACCTCGACCCCTCGGTCGACGGCCGCCGTGACCGCCAGCAGCAGCGCCTCGTCCGGGACGAAGTAGGGGCTGACGATCATGATGCGCTTCTTGGCCGCGTACAGCAGTCCGAGGAACAGTCGCAGGTTGTTCTCGAGCTCGAACCCCGGCCCGGAGGGCACCACCTGGCAGTCGAGATTGCCGGAACCGATGTCGGCGTGCGCGATGTCGATCTCCTCGAGCACCTCATCGGTCTCGCTGTACCAGTCGCTGAGGAAGATCGCGTTCACGCTGAGCACGACCGGCCCGTCGATGCGCACCATCAGGTCGACCCAGTGCAGCCCGCGCTTGATGTTCCTCGGAAGGTTGTACGTCGAGTCGGTGACGTTCTGCGAGCCGAGGAAGGCCACCTTGCCGTCGACGACGAGGAGCTTGCGGTGGTTGCGCAGGTCGGGCCGCTGCATCTTCCCCTTGAGCGGCTGCACGGGGAGCATCAGCTGCCAGTCGGCGCCCATCGCATTCAGCCGTTTGATGGTCTTGCGATAGCGGGGCTTCCAGCGATTCGCCCAGTGGTCGAGGAGCACGCGCACCTCCACGCCCCGGGCCGCGACTTCCTCCATCGCACGGAAGAAGTTGTCGGTCGACTCATCGGACTGCAGGATGTAGAACTCGATGTGGACATAGTCCTTCGCCTCGCGGATGGCGTCGGCCATCGCGTCGAGCGATTCCTGGTAGTCCGAGATGAGGTGCGCGCCGTTGTCGCCGGACAGGGGCAGAGCGCCGAGCCTCTGATTCATCTCGACGATCGGTCCGAACCAGCCCGGTGCATCCGGTCGAAGCGTGCCGAAGTGCAGATGCTCGCTCGTCTGCGCGATGTACTCGTTGATCTGGTCCTGCTTGCGGCGGCGGGCGCGCGGCAGGCGCGGATTCCCGATCAGGAGGAAGAGGAACACGCCGATGAACGGGATGAAGAACACGGCGAGGAGCCAGGCCATCGCCGCGGTGGGGCGTCGGTTGCGCGGGATCACGATGATCGCGGTCGTGCGGATGACGAGGTCGAGAACCAGCAGGAACCCGGCGATCCACCAGCCCCAGGCCTCCGGCGTCATCGTCTCCCCTCGCTCCCCCGGCGTCGTTCACCGGAGGGTCGCGCGGTCCGTCGCGCATGGGCTACACAGTAGCCGATGCGTCGGACGCCGCTCAGGTGCGAGGGGGGAGGCCGCGCGCCGCGCGCTCCTCGGCCTCGATCTGCGCGTGCACCTTGCGCTCGGTGCGGTCGAACCGCAGGATGCCTCGGAGCACGAAGAAGAACACGACGCTCACTCCGATGGTCGGCAAGAGCGACCATGCCGCGGCGAGCCAGAAGTTCTCCATCCCTCCATCGTACGCGAGCGACTCTTCGTCCACAGTTAGCGCCTTCCGCCTCACCGCTCCACAGGCGCCGTTTTCGCGACGTCGCGCCTCGCCGATCGTCGACACTCCTGGAATGACCACACTGCTCCGAGCCTCCGGTTCCGCCGAATTCCTCCGCCTCGTCCCTGCTCTCGCCGGATTCACTCCCCGGGAGAGCATCGTGATCCTGCCGTTCCGCGGCTCCCGCTCCTACGGGGCGATGCGACTCGACCTCCCCGAACCCGACATGTCGCTCGAGGAATACGCCGATACCGCCGTCGGCCTGGTCTCTCGCGTCGACGGGACGGATGCGGTGGCCGTGGTCGTCTATACCGATTCCGAGCCGCACCCCACGCGCGACGGTCTCGTCCTGCCTTTCGCCGTCGAGGTCGACGAGTTGCTCGGTTGCGCGGAAGACGCGGGCCTCCGCGTCGTCGACGCCTTGTGCGTGACACCCGCCGGCTGGTCGAGCTACCTGGCGGGCGACCCCGAGATCGGACCTCTTGCCGACATCGTGACCGGGGCGGAGACGCCCTCCGACGGCGACGTGTCCGAGGACCAGTTCGCGGGCACCGACCTGCCACCTGCCGATCTCGCGGAGAAGGAGCGCGTGGGCCAGGCGCTCATGGACCTCAGCGACATCCTCTGCCGTGACGAGTGCGGCACGCTCACCGGGCGCGAGAATCCGCTGGCCATCGCCGCCCTCGTGATGCTCGAAGACGTTCCGGCGTTCTTCGAGTCCGTGTTGCGAGAACCCGAGGATCTGCCCCCGTTCGCGACAGCCGCCCTGCTCTGGTGCCTTGATCGGCCGCTGTTCCGTGACGTCGCGATCGCGCAGTGGGCGACCGATCTCGCCGGTGGCATGCGCACGCTCGCCGCCCAGCTCGCCTTCGCCGGGTCGGGCACCAGCGTCCCCGACGACCTGGGCGAGGTGTTCCTCGGCCGCGGCCGCACGCCCGATCTCGACCGGCTCCGCAGCGCACTGTCGGTCGTCCGCCTCGCAGCGGCGCGCGCGCCTCGCGCCTCCCGCCCCGCGCCGCTCACGGCGGCCGCCTGGCTCTCGTGGGCTCTCGGCCGGTCGACCCACGCGGGCCACTACCTGGAGCTGGTGCGCGAGATCGATCCGGAGTACGGGCTCGCGGCGCTGCTCGAGACGATGATCGGCGGCGCGATCCTGCCCGAGTGGGCATTCCGGCGCGGCCCCGTGGGATGAACGGGTGCGCCTGCTACTTGACGAGGGGGAAGAGGATGGTCTCGCGGATCCCGAGCCCGGTGATCGCCATGAGCAGGCGATCGATGCCCATGCCCATGCCTCCCGACGGCGGCATGCCGTGCTCGAGCGCCCTCAGGAACTCATCATCGATGGGCATCGCCTCGACGTCACCGCGGGCCGCGAGCTTCGCCTGCTCGGCGAAACGCTCGCGCTGGATCACGGGATCGACGAGTTCGGAGTACCCTGTGGCCAGCTCGAAGCCGCGGATGTACAGGTCCCACTTCTCCACGACGCCGTCGATCGACCGGTGCTCGCGCACCAGCGGCGACGTGTCGACAGGGAAGTCCATCACGAAAGTCGGACGCACGAGGTCGCCCTTCACGAAGTGCTCCCAGAGCTCTTCCACGAGCTTGCCGTGCGTGGCCTGCGCGGGCAGATCGACGCCGCTCGCCTCGGCGAAGGCGATCAGATCGTCGACCGAGTCCTGCGGGATGATCGTGCGACCGGACGCCGCCGAGAGCGACTCGTACATCGAGATGCGGTCCCACTCGCCGCCCAGGTCGTACTCGGTGCCGTCGGCCCAGGTCACGGTCGTCGAACCGGTCACCGCGATCGCTGCCTGCTGCACGAGCTCCTGCGTGAGCGCGGCCATCTGGTCGTAGTCCCCGTAGGCCTGGTAGGCCTCGAGCATCGCGAACTCCGGGCTGTGCGTGGAGTCGGCGCCCTCGTTGCGGAAGTTGCGGTTGATCTCGAACACCCGCTCGATGCCACCCACCACCGCGCGCTTCAGGTACAGCTCCGGCGCGATGCGCAGGTAGAGCTCGGTGTCGAAGGCATTCGAGCGCGTGATGAACGGACGCGCGGATGCTCCGCCGTGCTGCACTTGCAGCATCGGGGTCTCGACCTCGAGGTAGTCGTGGCTCGAGAAGGTGGCGCGGAGGCTCGCGTTCACCGCGGCGCGTGCGCGGACCGTGGTGCGCGCCTGTTCCCGAACGATCAGATCGAGATAGCGACTGCGGACCCGTCCCTCTTCGCTGAGCTCGGAATAGGCATTGGGCAGCGGAAGGATGGCCTTCGACGCGATCGTCCACTCGTCGGCCATGATCGAGAGCTCGCCTCGGCGGCTGGAGATCACCTCGCCGTGGACGAAGACGTGGTCGCCGAGGTCGACGAACTCCTTCCACTCGGCGAGCGACTCGTCACCGACGTTCGCCAGAGAGATCATCGCCTGGATGCGCGAGCCGTCACCGGCCTGCAGCGTCGCGAAGCACAGCTTGCCGGTGTTGCGACTGAACACCACGCGGCCGGCGACGCCGACGACGACTCCCGTCTCGGCGCCGGCCTCCAGCTGGCCATACTCCGCGCGGAGCGCCGGGATCGTGTGCGTGACGGGGACGCTGACAGGGAAGGCACCGCCCGCGGCATCCTTCCGCCTCTCGATCAGCCGCTCGCGCTTGGCGAGACGCACGGCCTTCTGCTCGTGGACGTCCTTTTCATTCGAAGGGTCGGCCGAGGCCGAATCGGGCGCGGCGGACGCGTCAGTCATGTGCGGGGCTCCTTGAAGTCCTCCCCAGTTTACCGAGGCGGCGCGCCGACTCCTTCGCGAGGGCTGGGTAGCCTCGGAGAATGACCGCCTCACGGATCATCCGCGCCACCGCCGTCCTCATCCTCACTCTGGGCGCGGTCTCGATGCCCGCCGCAGCGGTGGCCGCGTCCGCAGCAGCGTCGAGGCCCGGGGCAGCGCCGACCGATGTCGACGACTTCTCCTACGCTTCATGGGACGCCCGCTACGAAGTCGGTCTCGACGACGACGGCAGAGCCCGGATGAACGTCACGGAGACGCTCGTCGCCCGCTTCCCGGAATACGATCAGAACCGCGGCATCGTCCGCGGACTCCCGACGTCGTACCAGAACGCCGGCATCGACACGCGCGTCCTCTCGGTCACAGACGAAGAGGGAACGGAGGTGCCGTTCGAGACCGACGAGGAGGACGGTCTGCTCTTCGTCCTGACCGGCGACGACGACTACGTGCAGGGGCTCACCACGTACGTGATCGAATACGAGATGCGCGACGTCGTCCTGGCTGCTGGCGCGACGAGAGGATCTCGAGGCGAAGGCACCGGCAACCCGGCGGTCGACGAGTTCTACTGGGATCTCCTCCCGCTCGACAGCACCCAGCCGATCGAGCGATTCCGGGCCGACATCGTGTTCGACGCCCCGATGAGCGAACACCTGGCGGGATCGACGAGTTGCTACACCGGCGTCTCCGGCTCGACCGACACGTGTGACCTCGAAGGGCCGACGATCGATGGGGATCGCGCGATGTTCCGGGTCGAGTCGGGAGAGCGTCCGGCCGGAGACGGCGTGACGGTCGCGATCGGGTTCGAGCCGGACACGGTCGTGCAGCCGCCCGCGCGCACACCGAACGCGGTGACCGACACCGCGCCCTTGGTGGCAGCCATCGGCGCCGCCGGCCTGTCGGTCGGCGCGTGGCTGAGCGTGTCCGCGTTCAAGCGACGCCGCCGCACGGCGACCGGCGTGGTCGTCGCCCAGTATGACGTGCCGGATTCGATGCCTCCGCTGCTCGCCGCGGCGATCGTGCCGGGCGCGAAGGACGTCGTTCCGGCTGAGATCGTGCACCTCGCGGTGCGCGGAACGCTGCGCATCGAGGAGGGCGGGGCACCGGGGAGTCCACGGCTGCGACGCATCGCCGGATCGCGCATCCCCGACCAGCTGGACGTCGAGGCGCTGGACGCTCTGTTCCTGAAGGCCAATGAGGGCGGCGTCGTCGATATCCCCCGCGCGAACGAGTCTTTCGCGGGGCGCATGAGCGCGCTGGTGCAGAGCGGAAAGACCGCAGCGACGAGTCGCGGACTCACCACCACCGCCCGCAGCCGGGTGGCAACGTTCCTTCAGTGGTGTGCGATCGTCGTCGTGCTTGCAGGCCTCGGCCTCTCGCTCGCCGGCGTGATCAGCGGTCGGATCACGGCCGTGCCGGCGCTCGTGGCGATCTCCTTCGGCGTCGTCGCCGTGCTCATCGCGAGTTTCTTCTCGTTCGCGAAGCACACCGTGCTGACCCCGGAGGGCGCGCGCGAACTGGAGTATCTCCAGGGGGTCGAGGAGTTCATCCGCGTCGCGGACGCCGACCGACTGCGCATGTTGCAGTCGTACAGCGGCGCCGAGCGACGGCACGACGGTGCAGCCGACGTCATCCACGTGTACGAACGGCTCCTCCCCTACGCGATGCTCTTCGGCATGGAGAAGGAGTGGGGCGACGTGCTCGAGCGCGCCTACTCCGCGGCTCAGCGCGGCCCCGCCTGGATCGGTGACCCGAGCACCCCGTACGTCGGCGTGTACCTCTCATCGTTCACGTCCTCGTCGCATGCGGCGGCCGCGTACACAGCCCCCTCGGCGAGTACGTCATCGAGCTCGAGTGGATCCTTCGGCGGTGGGTTCTCCGGTGGCGGAGGAGGCGGCGGCTTCTCCGGTGGCCGGTGACGGATCGCCGAGGCAGGTCCGAGCCGTGGGTCCGAGCAGTCGTCAGAGGAGCGGAGAAGGATCGGACGCTTCACGCAGCGCCCGCTCGACGGTCGACTGCACGAGCGCCGAGAGGTAGCCGCCCGGGTTCTCCACGCCGATCTCGCGCAGGCGCGCGGTCGACTGACCGATGATCGACCGGGAGAACTCGGTCGCCGCCTGGATGGCATCCGCGTAGGCCAGTCGATCGTCCTCGGCGATCACCACCGGCTCGCAGCCCATCTCGACGGCGAGCGCCTGCGCGATCGGCAGCACCGGCGCCGGCGCGGTCACGGCCGCGAAACCGGCATGCAACTGTCGCAGGTCGATCGAAGTCCCGGTGAACGTGATCGCCGGGTGCACGGCGAGTGGAATCGCCCCCTGCTCAGCGGCCGGTCGCAGGACCCCCGCGCCGTGGGCAGGATCAGTGTGCAGCACGAGCTGGCCCATCTGCCACCCGCGGACCTCGGCAATGCCCGCGATGAGCGAGGGCAACTGATCCGCCGGGACGGCGATGATCACCAACTCCGCCCGGCGCACCACCTCGAGGGCGTCCAGTACCGGGACCCCCGGAAGGATTGCGGATGCGCGCTCATCGTCGGAGCCGCTCGTGATGCCCACGATCGCGTGCCCCGCGCCCCCGAGAGCCGCGCCAATGACCGGACCGACACGACCGGCGCCGATGATGCCGACGCCGAGCCGACCGTCGCGCACCACCGCGTCACTGCCCGTTCGTCGTGGGCGGAGCAGGGGGCGGCGCGACCGGCGGAGCAGGCGGCGCGACGGGGGCAGCGGGCGGCGGCCCTACCGGCGGAGCAGGAGGCGGTGCGACCGGCGGAGCAGGCGGCGGCGCGACGGGGGCAGCGGGCGGCGGCCCTACGGGCGGAGCAGGAGGCGTGACCGGAGGAGCGGCCGGCGGTGCGGGCGGGGGCGGCGGTGAAGCGGGCGGCGGCCCTACCGGCGGAGCAGGCAACGCGACTGGCGGCCCCGACGGGGCCGGGAGGTTCGCATACGCGGGCGGCGCATCTACAGCCGGCACGTACGAGGGCGGCATAGGAGCCGCCGCCGCATGCTCACTCCAGCGGTGGCTGGTGTCGCGCGACGCCGCCTCCGCAGCCGCCCGGCTGACGTCGCCGAGCAGCGCCAGCGCGTCCTCGCGCTCGAGTCCCGAGAGGTACCCCGTGATCGGGCCCGGAGCGGTGTGCACCTGCGCGCCCGAGACGCGCTGGGCCCGATCGATGGGGCCCTGCGAGAGCGATACGCCCTGCAGTCGTGCCAGCGGGAAGATCGCGAGCTTGCGCCACACGAATCCCCGGCGCAGCAGCAGACCGAAGTCGGCGATCGTGTAGCCGTGCCGCTTCCAGGACAGCGGACGACGCCACCACGCCCTGCGCGGCATCCGGCGGAACGGGTCGTCCTCGACGGGACCGACGATGCCCTGCTCCCAGAGGAACGGGATGCTCTCCGCCGGCACATCCGGGAGCACGAGGCCCAGCACGCGCTCGACGTCGGCACGCTTGCCGACCGGCAGCACCACGTTGAACTGCTGGGCGTTGCCGGACTGCTGCGCTGCGACGCTCTTGCCGCTCATCCGGTTGATCTTGATCGTCCACCAGCCGAACGGGCGCCAGAGCAGCGACTGGGAGACCTCGACCGCGAAGATGCGTCCGGGTGGAAGGGTCTCGGTCACGGTGGTGAGCAGCCCGTAGGTGATGCGCACGCCGTCGGGCGTGGGCGCGATCGAATAGCGCAGGGACTTCGAGATCTGCGCCCAGGTGATACCCACGACGGCGATCGCCATCGGGATCCCCATTCCGAGACCGATCCCGAGCAGCACCACTCCGCCTTCAGGTTCGCCGTCGACGAGGAGGCCGATGATGGTACTGCCGAGCGCGATCGCGAAGATCGCTCCGAAGAACAGCACCCACAGCAGTCCCGAGATCAGCTGCGATCCGATCAGACGACCGGTCGGGATCTTCACCACGCTCTCCGGCGCGACGTCCGCGAGGTCGACGCCGGCGATGAGGCTGGTGACACCCTCGTTCACCGAACCGCGCAGCTGCGCCCGTGTGGATGCCGGCACGGCAACGGCCCCACCGGCGTGCGCCTGCGGGTTGAGCGCCGCCTGGCGCGCTGCCCTGGCGCCCGAGGCGAGGCGCAGGATGTCGGAGCGCACCGACTCGGCGCGGGTCGTGGCGAGATACTCCAGGTCGACGTTCGCATCGTTGCCGGCACCGACCACTTCGAGCTTGGCGAGGCCGATGAGGCGGGCCGGGAACGGCCGGGTGAGGTTGACGCCCTGCACCCGGTCGAGCGGCGCACGGCGGTGCGAGCGGAAGACGATCCCCTTGCGCACCTCGACATGATCGCCGGTGATGCGGAACTGGTGGAAGCGCCACAGGAGCCAGAAGCCCAGCACGAGGACGATGACCAGCCCCAGCACCCCGAGGAGGACCAGCATGATCAGGTTGTTCTCGAACACCCAGTCGACCGGGTCGCCGCCCGTGTAGTCGCCGTAGTTCACTTCCTCCGGCGCGAAGAGCGCGACGAACCACGCGATGATCCGGTCGCGCATGTTCGCGATGAGGAGGCCGGCGACGATGATCAGGACGAGCCCACCCTTGAACAAGGGCGTGAGCGGATGCATCCGATGCCATTCGCCGTCCGCGAGGGTCGTCGAGGGGTCACCCACCTGAGCGGGTGACGGCGCGTTCGGAGCGGCGGGGAACTGCTGCTCGCTCACAGGCCGGTCCGGCGAGTCTCGGCGACCTCGATGAGGGTGTCGCGCAGCGCCTCGGATGCGGCCTGGGTGAGGCCGGGGATCTGCACGCCTGTCGTCGCAGCAGCCGTCACCATCTTCAGCTGCGAGATGCCGAAGGCGCGGTCGAGCGGACCCTGCGTGATGTCGACGAGCTGCATGCGCCCGTACGGCACCGCGATCATGCGCTGCCAGAGGATGCCCTTGCGGAAGACGATGTCGTCGGCGCGCAACATGTAGCCGATCGCCCTCGCCTGGCGCGGCAGGATGATGAGCGCGATCACCGTGACGAGCAGGATGACTCCCGCCGGGATCCATACCCAGGTCTGATCCAGAACGAAGTGCAGCACGACCGCCACGACCACGACGAAGGCGATGAAGATCACGTTCTGCACGATCTGCGACACCACGTAGCGCGGCGAGATCTGATGCCAGGTGCCGTCGAGCTCCAGCCGAGCCTCGTTCCGCGCCGTGCGCAGCTGCGTGTATGTGCCCTGGTCGAGGGCGTCGAGATCAGTGCCCTCCGCCGGGTTCAGTGGCGCGGTCTCTGGGTTCTGAGTCATCAGGATCCTTCGGCAGGGTGCAGAACTGTTCGGCGATGAGCGCGGCGATCACGAGGACGATCGCGCTCCCGACCAGGGCCAGCATGGCCACAGTCGACCCTACCGGCGGATCGATGGGCCGCGACAGGAGGAACAGCAGAAGCCCCGCGCCGAAACCGGCCATGATCGCTCCGAGCAGGCTCGAGGCGCGGGCGAGGGTCGCCGCCCTCAGCGCCCGGAATGGATCGATCCGGGTGCCGGAGCGCACGCTGTGCCGCACTGGCCAGGCGACGCCGAGCGACGCGACCGCGATCAGAAGGAGCAGCACCGGGAGCAGCAACGACGGGGTGAACGTGGCGCGTCCGCTCGCGGTCAGCAGGTGATCCACCAGATATCCGATGCCCGCAGCCAGGAGGGTGAGCACGGCGAGGATGCCGGGCGACGTGCGCCTCATCCTTCGCCTCGGGCCCTCAGGGCAGCCGCGAGATCGGCGACTCTCCCCTGGCCGACGAGCTCTGCCTCGGCGTCGAGGTCCAACCAGGGGTCCAGCACGAACAGGCGCTCGGCTGCCCGAGGGTGCGGGAGCTGCAGACGCGGGTGGTCCGAGACGACGTCGCCGTAGGCGATCAGGTCGAGGTCGAGAGTCCGATCCCCCCAGCGCTCGCGGCGCTCGCGGCCGTTCTCGTCCTCGATGGCATGCAGCATCCCGAGCAGGATCTCGGGGGCGAGCCGCGTGGTGACCAGCGCCACGGCGTTGACGTAGGCGGGAGCCTCGAGGTCGGGGCCGTCCACCCGCAGCGCGACGGTCTCGAACAGACGCGACAGGCGCACATCGCTCACCAGCGGCAGGCGGGCGATACGCTCCGCGGCCGAGCGGATCGTCTCCCGGCGATCCCCGAGGTTCGCGCCGAGGGCGACGACCGCGACGGCCTCCGGTCGTCCCGGCCGACGCTCCGGAGTGCCGAGGGGTTTGGCGAGATTCCGGCTCATGCGGTGATGTCCTCCAGGCCTGCGGGTGTCCGGGTTCGATGCACGGTGACAGCGACGTCGGCGAAAGTGAGCGGGATCGGCGCCTGCGGCTTGTGCACCGTGACGGTCACGCCCTGCACGCGCGCGTCATCGAGGGCGACGACCGCGATCCGCTCAGCGAGCGTCTCGATGAGATTCACCGGCTCCCCCGCGACGACGGCCGCCACCTTCTCGGCGAGCTCGCCGTAGTGCACCGTGTCGCGCACGTCGTCGGATGCCGCGGCCTGCGCCAGCGGCAGGCGCAGCCGAAGGTCCACGATGAACTCCTGGCCGTCCGCCCGCTCATGGTCGTACACGCCGTGGCGCCCGAACACCGTCAGCCCCGTGAGGGAGATCTCGTCGAGGAAGTCCATGTGCCTAGCGTACGGGGGCCGGTCGGCCGCCTCACCCCGTCCAGGCGTGTGCAATGGCGAGCGCGTCGCGGGTGGACGCGACATCGTGGACGCGCACCGCCCACACCCCGGCCCGTGCGGCCAGCGCGCTGGTGACCGCCGTGGCGAGATCCCGTCGCGCTTCGGTGATCTTCCCGTCGCTCGCGGTCTCCGGCTGCAGAGCCTCGGCGAGGAAGCGCTTGCGCGACGTGCCGACGAGAACGCGGGGACCGAGTGCGACGATCTCGTCGAGACCGCGCAGCACGTCCCAGTTCTGGGAGCCGGCCTTCGCGAAGCCGATGCCGGGATCGACGATGAGCCGCGACGGCGCGATACCGGATGCCGCGGCCTCGCCGATGCGCTCCTGAAGCTCTCCCGCCACCTCGCGGGCGACGCGACGGTACTCCGCGTGCGCGTACATGTCGGCGGAGAAACCGCGCCAGTGCCCGATCGCGAAGTCCGCGCCGGACTCGGCGACAGCCGCCCGCATCTCGGGGTCGGCGAGACCCCCTGAGACGTCATTGACTATGCGGGCTCCGGCACGCACGGCCGCCGCCGCCGTCGACGCGCTGAGGGTGTCGATGCTGACGGGGACGCCTGCGGCGACGAGCTGCTCGATGACCGGGAGCACGCGCCGCTGCTCGACATCGGCACCGACGCGCTCTGCGCCGGGGCGCGTGGATTCCCCGCCGACGTCGAGGACGCTCGCGCCCTCGGCGCGCTGCCGTAGTCCGTGAGCCACCGCTCGGTCGACATCGAGATACCGTCCCCCGTCGCTGAACGAGTCAGGGGTCACGTTGACGATGCCCCAGATGCCGGTCATGCCGGCGATCCCGAACCGATCAGCGTGATGAGCTCTGCTCTGGCGGCAGCATCCGTGTATTCGCCGCGCGCGGCGATCGTGAGCGTCGACGCCTCGGTCTGCCTGCCCCCGCGCATCGTCACGCAGCCGTGAGCGGCGTCGAGCACGACCAGCACGCCGCGGGTGTCGAGGTGCTCAGCGATCGTGTCGGCGATCTGCTCGCCCAGGCGCTCCTGCACCTGCGGGCGGGCGGAGAGGATCTCGACCACGCGCACGAGTGCGCCGAGGCCCACCACCTGCTCCCCGGGCAGATACGCCAGATGGGCGTGGCCGGCGAACGGCAGGAGATGGTGCTCGCAGACCGAGCGGAAGCGGATGTCGCGCAGCAGCACCGCGCCGGACGGGAGGGTGTCGGGGGCGGGGCCGCGGGTCACGCTGATGGTGCGAGCCAGGGGTTCCGCGGCATCCTCACCCACTCCGGCGAAGAACTCCGAGTAGAGCTCGGCCATGCGCGTCGGCGTCTGCTTCAGGCCCGGCCGATCGGGATCTTCGCCGATTGCTTCCAGCAGCTCTCGCGTGAGCCGTTCGACGCGCGCCCTGTCGACCGACACGTCAGGCCGTCGCGGGGCGCGGCTTGCCGGCGCTGGCCGACCCCTGCTGGGCGCGCGGCGCCGACGCCGGGGCCTCGACGGATGCCGCGAGCGAGACATCCTTCCTCGGCACCTCGATCGGCGGCCGCGCCGAGACCGGACGGTCCTCGCTCGACAGCCACAGCGGCCGCTCGGGGAGTTTCTTGATCTCGGTGAAGATCTCGGCGATCTGGTTGTGGTCGAGGGTCTCCTCCTCGAGCAGCGCCAGGGCGAGCTTGTCGAGGATGTCGCGGTTCGCGCTGATCACCTCGTAGGCCTCGTTGTGCGCCTGCTCGATGAGGGCGCGCACCTCGGCGTCGACTCGCTCGGCGACGCGCTCGGAGTACTCGCGGCCCCGGCCCATGTCGCGGCCTGCGAAGGGTTCGCCGCCCTCGCTGCCGAGCTTGACCGGACCCACCTGGGTGGTCATGCCGTACTCGATGACCATCTTGCGGGCGATCGAGGTCGCCTTCTCGATGTCGTTCGAGGCGCCCGTCGTCGGGTCGTGGAAGATGATCTCCTCGGCGACGCGGCCGCCCATGGCGTAGGTCAGCTGGTCCTGCAGTTCGTTGCGGGTGACGGAGTACTTGTCATCCAGCGGCAGCACCATCGTGTAGCCGAGAGCCTTGCCGCGGGGCAGAATCGTGATCTTCGTGACCGGGTCGGTGTAGTTCATCGCGGCGGCGGCGAGCGCGTGTCCGCCCTCGTGGTAGGCCGTGATCAGCTTCTCCTTGTCGCGCATCACCCGGGTGCGGCGCTGCGGTCCGGCGATCACGCGGTCGATGGCCTCATCGAGGGCGCGGTTGTCGACCAGCTGTGCGTTCGAGCGGGCGGTGAGGAGCGCGGCCTCGTTCAGGACGTTGGCGAGATCGGCACCGGTGAAACCGGGAGTCTTGCGGGCGACGACTTCGAGGTCGACGCTCTTCGCGAGCGGCTTGCCCTTGCTGTGCACCTCGAGGATCCTCTGGCGCCCCCTGAGGTCGGGTGCGTCCACGCCGATCTGACGGTCGAAGCGACCGGGGCGCAGCAGGGCGGGGTCGAGGATGTCGGGACGGTTCGTCGCCGCGATCACGATCACGTTCGCGTTCGGGTCGAAGCCGTCCATCTCCACGAGCATCTGGTTGAGCGTCTGCTCGCGCTCATCGTTGCCGCCACCCATGCCGGCGCCGCGGTGCCGACCCACGGCATCGATCTCGTCGATGAAGATGATCGCGGGGGCGTTCTCCTTGGCCTGGCCGAACAGGTCGCGCACGCGGGATGCGCCGACACCGACGAACATCTCGACGAAGTCCGAACCGGAGATCGAGTAGAAGGGGGCGCCGGCCTCACCGGCGACCGCGCGGGCGAGGAGCGTCTTTCCGGTTCCGGGAGGGCCGTACAGCAGCACGCCCTTCGGGATGCGGGCGCCGATCGCCTGGAACTTGGCCGGGTCCTGCAGGAACTCCTTGATCTCGTGGAGCTCCTCGATCGCCTCGTCGGCGCCGGCCACATCGGCGAAGGTGACGCTCGGAGTCTCCTTGTTGACGAGCTTGGCCTTGGACTTGCCGAACTGCATGACCTTGCCGCCGCCGCCCTGCATGGACGAGAGCAGCCACCAGAACAGGAGGCCGAGCAGCACCAGCGGAAGGAGAAGGGAGAGGAAGCCGTCGAACCAGGTAGCCCGCGGCACGGCGTCGTTGAAGCCGTCCTTCGGCGAGGACTCGTTGATGGCAGAGACCACCTGCTCGGCCCGGGCCTCGACGTAGTAGAACTGCACGTTCTCGGCGCCTTCGAAGGGCTTCGACAGCGTCAGGTCGACGCGCTGATCGCCGTCGGTGGTCACGACCTCGGTCACCGTGGTGCCGGAGAGGAGCTTCAGCCCCTCCTCCGTCGTGATCTGCTTGGGTGCGCCGAGGTTCGAAATCAGCAGGAAGCCGCCGAAGAGCAGCACGCCGATCAGCGCGACGTAGATCAGCGGATTCCGGGTGAGCTTCTTGACATCCATGGTCGGATCAGCGTATCGCGCGGGCCTTAGGCGCCTGCTGTGCGTTCACCCACGGCGTACCCGCCCCCGGTCGTTGAGCGCCCTTCGTCTCGCTGCGCTCGCTCAGGGACCGGAGAGCGGCGTCAGCTGTAGACGTGCGGGGCGAGGACCGCGACATCGCGCAGGTTGCGGTACCGCTCGGCGTAGTCGAGCCCGTATCCGACGACGAAATCGGTGGGGATGTCGAATCCGACGTACTTGCAGTCGATGACGACCTTCGCCGCCTCGGGCTTGCGCAGTAGCGCCAGCACCTCGATCGATTCCGCCCCGCGGGACTCGAAGTTCTCCAGCAGCCAGCTGAGCGTGAGGCCGGAGTCGATGATGTCCTCGACGATGAGCACGTGCTTGCCGTTGAGGTCGGTGTCGAGGTCTTTGCGGATCTGCACCACACCGCTCGACTTGGTGCTCGCGCCGTAGCTGGAGACCGCCATCCAGTCCATCGGGGCGTGGAACGGCAGTGCCCGGGCGAAGTCCGCCATCACCATCACCGCGCCCTTGAGCACGCCGACGAGGACGAGCTCCTTGCCCGCGTAGTCGATGGCGACCTGCGCCGCGAGCTCGTCGAGCTTGGCGAGGATCTGCTCCTCTGTGACGAGGATCTGGGAAAGGTCGTCCTGGATTTCCGCGGCGCGCATGGATCGATTTTAGGTGACGCGAAGACGTGCTCGATCCCGGCATCCGCACTACTGTGAGCGGGGAGACGGGCGGACGCCCACCGACGGAAGGATTCACCATGGCTCTTGACGACATTCTCAAGCAGGTCCCGGTCGACGACATCGCCCAGAAGCTGGGCGTCTCTCGCGATGATGCGAAGGTCGCGATCGAGCAGGGCGGCGCGGTTCTGCTGGGCGGTCTGGCCAAGAACGCCGAGACCGAGGAGGGCTCCGCCGCGATCCAGAAGGCGCTGCAGAAGCACACCGGCTCGGCGAGGGCGGCGAAGGTCGACGATGTCGATCAGGCAGACGGCGGCAAGATCGTCGCGCACATCCTCGGCGACAAGGAGAAGGAGGTCACCACGAAACTCACCGAGTCGAAGGCGACCCCCGGCATCGACTTCGGCAAGCTCCTGCCGATCCTCGCGCCGATCGTGATGGGGCTCATCGCGAACGCGACCAAAGACAAGACCGCCAAGACGGATGCCGGAGCGCAGGAGTCCGGCGGCGGGATCGGCGACATCATCGGCGGACTGCTCGGCGGCGGGAACAGTGGCTCCGGCGGCAACGCGGGCGGCGGCGGGATCGGCGACGTGTTGGGCGGACTGCTCGGTGGCGGCAAGTCCGGCGGCGGCGGCGGGATCGGCGACCTCCTGGGCGGGCTGCTCGGCGGGAAGAAGTAGTCAGCGCCCCCGCGCCGTGAAGACGATCTGCCCGCCGCGGCGAACCGCCGCGCAGCCGGGCAGATCGATCGGGCCCTGACCCGACCAGTCGGTCGCGAGTCGCGCGACCTCGACGGTCTGCGTGCGGGTCAGACTCACACCGAACTCGCTGTCGACGATGAGGCGGATGATGCGGTTCCGCAGGGCAGCGGGATTCGCGGCGAGGGCGGCGACACTGACCGAGATCCCGGCCTCCGCGTGCTCGACGATGTCCTCGATCGTCTCGTGGATCATCTCGTCGAAGGCCTCGGCGTCCTCGCGGAGCTGCTCGGCGGTGCGGGCGAGCGCCTCGGCGATCCCCGGCCCCAGCTCGGCCTCGAGCACCGGGAGCACGCGCTCGCGCACCCGCACCCTCGCGTAGCGGTCCTGCGAGTTGTGCGGGTCGTCCCATGGCGCGAGATCGGATGCCGCACAGAAGGCGCGCGTCGTCTCCCGGCGCACCCCGAGCAGCGGCCGGAGCCAGCGCACGCCGTCATCGTCTTCGCGCGATGGCGCCATGCCCTGCAGGCTCGCCGCGCCGGAGCCGCGGGCGAGTCCGAGCAGCACCGTCTCGGCCTGATCGTCGAGCGTGTGGCCGAGGAGCACGGCGGATGCCCCGACCGCGGATGCCGCATCGCGCAGCGCCCGATACCGCGCGTCACGCGCCGCTGCCTCCGGCCCGCCTTCGCCGTCCACGTCGACACGCACCACGAGAGCTTCGAGACCGAGGCCTGAGGCGATGCGCGCCGCATGCGCGGCGACCTCCGAGGAGTCGTCCTGCAGACCGTGATCGACGGTGAGGGAGGTGACCCGCAGACCCAGCTTCGGCGCCTCGAACGCGGTCGCCGCGGCGAGGGCGAGAGAGTCCGCGCCGCCGGACAGGGCGACGATGACCGTCGCCCCCTCGGGGAGGTCGGCGAGCGCGGTGCGCACGGCGAGGCGGATCTCGGCGACTGCGGGTTTCAGCGACGGCACGACTCAACGCTAGCGGGGTGCGTCGCTGTCCCCCTCATCGAGCCGACCAGCCACCGTCCATCGTGTAGCTCGCCCCGGTCACCATGGCCGCCTCGTCGCTCGCCAGCCACGCCACGAGTCCTGCGACCTCGGCGGGCTCGATCAGCCGCTTGATCGCGCTCTCGGTCAGCATGATCCGATCCAGGACCTCCGCCTCGGGGATGCCGTGCACGCGGGCCTGGTCGGCCAGCTGCTTCTCGACCAGGAGTGTCCGGACGTACCCGGGATTGACGCAGTTGCTGGTGACCCGATGCGCGCCGCCCTCCAGCGCGGTGACCTTCGACAGCCCCTCG
>JAESFY010000120.1_pt1 | contig 41197 bp, 35 predicted proteins | sample 9266201 | NCBI WGS metagenome assembly JAESFY01 (sample SAMN14515071, study PRJNA621656) | algae metagenome | isolation source: Nodosilinea sp. WJT8-NPBG4 and co-occurring heterotrophs from soil, lower... | place: USA: Pinto Basin, Colorado Desert, California | collected 2006-05-27 | reverse complement strand
CCGCTCGCGAGCGCCGGGGCGATCTGGTGCTCGCGGCCGTCATGTTCGTGGGCGCGATCCTCAGCGCCGCGCTCTCTTCGATCTCGCAGATCTACGGCGACGAGCAGGCCGAGCTGTGGACGGCGCTGGTGTACGCGGCCTTCGCCACTGTGCCACTGGCCTTCCGCCGTCGCTGGCCGGGAACAGTGGCTGTCATCGTCGCCCTGGCCTACTTCGCCGCGGTCACCATCCGCGTCCCCGAGATCTACGTCGGCAACATCGCGATGTTCATCGCCCTCTACACGGTCGGCGCATGGATGAGCGATCGCCGACGCGCGATGCTCGTGCGCGTCGGAATCATCATCGGCATGTTCGCCTGGTTGCTCATCACGATGTACCGCGACGCCATCAGCGAGGCCGACAAGGCGGAGGTGGTCGCCGGTGCCATGTCGCCGTTCGTCGCCTTCATGCTGATCCAGATCCTCCTCAATCTGCTCTACTTCGGCGGCGCGTACTACTTCGGCGAGCGCTCCTGGATCGAGGCCTCCCAGAAGGCCGTGCTCGAGCAGCGCACCATCGATCTGGAACGCGAGCGCGAGGTCACGTCGGCGCAGGCGGTCGCCCTCGACCGTGTGCGGATCGCGCGGGAGCTGCACGACGTCGTCGCCCACCACGTCTCGGTGATGGGCGTGCAGGCGGGTGCCGCACGGCTGGTCCTCGATCAGGACCCGGAGGAATCCCGCCGCATCCTCACCGGTATCGAGGCATCGGCGCGCGACGCGATCCAAGAGCTCCGTCAGCTGCTCGAGACCCTGCGCACGCCGGGCGGCGAGACCGCGGATGCCGCGTCCACGCTGGCCCTCGACGACATCGCTGAACTTGCCGAGGCGTCGACCGAAGCGGGGCTGCCCACCGAGTACACGGTGATCGGCGACCCCGTCGCCGTCCCGCCGCTGATCGCGGTGAACCTGTATCGAATCGCGCAGGAGTCGCTGACGAACGCACGCCGTCATGCCGGCGTGGGCGCGACCGCTGATGTGCGCGTGCGGTACGACGACGAGGGCGTGGAAGTGGAGATCGTGAACACCGGACGTGCGGTCGCGCAGCTGCGACCGGGACTCGGTCAGCTCGGCATGCGCGAGCGCGCGGCGGCATCCGGAGGCACGCTCGAGGTGACGCCCCGACCTGTCGGCGGTCTGCGCGTGCGGGCACGCGTTCCCCTCGCCGCGTCTGCACGATCTGCGACCACCGACGCGAGGAGCACTCGATGACCGACCAGCCGATCCGCGTCCTCCTGGTCGACGACCACGCGATGCTGCGCGCAGGGTTCCGCACGATCCTCGACATCCAGCCCGACATCACGGTCGTCGGCGAGGCCGCGACGGGAGCGGATGCCGTCGCCCAGGCATCCGTCCTCCGCCCCGACGTGATCACGATGGACGTGCAGATGCCCGACATGGACGGCATCGAAGCCACCCGGCGCATCGTCGCGGATCCGACCGTCGAGGCTGCGATCGCGATTGTCACGACTTTCGATCAGGACGACTACCTCTACGAGGCGCTGGATGCCGGCGCGAGCGGCTTCCTGCTGAAGAACGCCGGGGCCGAAGACCTGATCGCGGCCGTCCGTGCCCTCGCCGCCGGCGACGGGATGCTGGCACCCGAGGTCACCCGGCGCGTGCTGGCGCGGTTCGCCGCGGCATCCGCCCCGACGCCCGTGCCGACCCGCCCGGTGACCGCGACCGTGCTCGCCGAGCCGCTGACCGACCGGGAGGCCGAGGTGCTCGCCCTCCTCGCCGACGCGCGCAGCAATGCCGAGATCGCCGGCGCGCTGTTCATCGGCGAGGCGACCGTGAAGACGCACGTGTCGCGCATCCTGCAGAAGCTCGGCGCACGTGACCGGGTGCAGGCGGTGGTGCTGGCGCATCGCATGGGTCTCGCCTAGCGATACTCTCGGAGCCATGCCCGGCGCCGCTCACCTGCCCCGTCCGCGATCGCCGCTGTCCCGCCCCATCCTGGCGGGCGTGGTCACCGCGCTGGTCGGCTTCACCAGCTCTTTCGCGGTGGTGCTGACCGGTCTCGATGCGGTCGGCGCGACGGCCGCGCAGGCGGCGAGCGGCCTGCTCGCGGTCAGCCTCACGATGGGGCTCGCCTGCATCGTGCTCGCCTGGCGGTATCGGATGCCGATCACCGTCGCCTGGTCGACCCCCGGCGCGGCACTGCTCGCGGCGACCGGTGCCGTCGACGGCGGTTGGCCCGCGGCGGTCGGGGCCTTCCTCGTGACATCGGCGCTGATCCTGCTGACCGCACTATGGCCGGCGCTCGGCGCCCTGATCGCCCGCATCCCGGCGTCGATCGCGCAGGCGATGCTCGCCGGTGTCCTGCTGCCGCTCTGCCTCGCGCCGATCACCGGAATCGTCGCGAACCCGTGGGGCGTCATCCCCGTCGTGCTCACGTGGCTCGTGTTCGCACGCCTCGCTCCACGGTGGGCCGTACCGCTCGCCTTCGTCGCGGCGGCCGCCGTGGTCGCGGTGTCGCTCATCCGCCACCAGGCGCCGTTCGACGCGGCGCTGCTTCTCCCCCGGGTCGAGCTCACCGCGCCGACCTTCACGCTCGGCGCGCTCGTGGGCCTCGCGCTGCCACTGTTCATCGTGACCATGGCCTCGCAGAACGTGCCGGGCATCGCGATCATGCGCAGCTTCGGCTACGAGGTTCCGTGGCGTCCGGCGATGCTCGTGACCGGGCTCGGCACCGCGCTCGGCGCCCCGGCGGGCGGGCACGCGATCAACCTCGCCGCGATCAGCGCGGCTCTCGCCGCGTCTCCGGATGCCGAACCCGACCCGCAGCGCCGGTGGGTCGCCGGCGTCTCGACCGGCGGCTCGTACCTCGTGCTGGCCGGATGCTCCGCCGCCTTCGCCGCCCTCGTGACCCTCGCGCCCGCGGCCGTGATCCCCGCGGTGGCGGGCCTCGCGCTGTTCGCCGCGTTCGGGTCGGCGGTGCAGCAGGCCATCGACGACGCAGGCGAGCGGATCCCGGCCGTCGTCACGTTCCTCGTGGCGGCATCCGGCATCTCGGTGCTCGGCATCAGCGCCGCGTTCTGGGCTCTCGTCGCCGGACTGGTCGTGCGCGCGGTGCTGACCCTTCGACGGGCTCAGGGACCCAGAAGCGGGCGCTGAGGTCATCGCTCGCCGCCGCCCCGCTCGAGCGGGATCAGAAATGCAGGTTCCTGGGACGATTCCGCGGCATTTCTGATCCAGGCTGACTCGGAGGCGGGGTCCGACTCGCGGAGTCCGCCGCTCGGGGGATGCCGCGGGCATCCAACGATCCCTAGCCTGAGGGCATGACAGGAAAACTCGAACTGACGGGCATCACCAAGAGCTACGGCTCTCGGCGCGTGCTCGATGATGTGTCCTTCACGGTGTCACCGGGACGGTTGACGGGTTTCGTCGGCGGCAACGGCGCCGGCAAGACCACCACGATGCGGATCGTGCTCGGCCTGCTTTCCTCGGACGGCGGCCGCGTCGACCTGGACGGTGCCCCGCTGACCGCCGCCGACCGCCGGCGCTTCGGCTACATGCCGGAGGAGCGCGGCCTCTACCCGAAGATGAAGGTGCTCGAGCAGATCGTGTATCTCGCCCGGCTGCACGGCTTCGGCAAGCCCGACGCGACAGCGCGTGCGACCGAGCTGCTCACCGAGCTGGGACTGGGCGAACGGCTGAACGACACGATCGAGTCGCTGTCGCTCGGCAACCAGCAGCGCGCGCAGATCGCCGCGTCGCTCGTGCACGACCCCGAGGTGCTGATCCTCGACGAGCCGTTCTCGGGCCTCGACCCGCTCGCGGTCGACGTCGTCGCGGGCGTCCTGCAGGCGAGCGCCGCGAAGGGCGCATCGATCCTCTTCTCCTCGCACCAGCTCGACGTCGTCGAGCGCCTCTGCGACGACCTGGTGATCCTCGCCGGCGGCACGGTCCGCGCCTCGGGCTCTCGTGATGGACTGCGTGCCGAGCACGCCCGCGATCGGTACGAGCTCGTCTCGACCGGCGACGCCGGCTGGCTGCGCACCGAGCCCGGTGTCTCGGTCATCGACTTCGAGGGCGGTTACGCCCTCTTCGACGCCGACGGCCCCGAGACGGCGCAGCGCGTGCTGCGCAGCGCGGTCGAGCGCGGCGATGTCGCGAGCTTCGCCCCCAAGCATCCGTCCCTCGCCCAGATCTTCAAGGAGGTCATCCAGTGAGCGCTTCGACACCCACCGTCGCGAACGGCATCTGGCTCGTCGCCGAGCGTGAGATCGGCTCCAAGCTCCGCAGCAAGGCGTTCCTCATCTCCACCGGCATCCTGCTGCTGCTCGCCCTCGCCGGCATCGTGATCGGCGGATTCGCGAGCAAGAACGCCGCCACGGAGACGATGCCCGTGGCCGCGACCTCGCAGACCGCCGCCGCCGTCTCGGCGCTGCCGAACATGACGGTGACCGAGGTATCCGATCAGGCCGAAGCCGAACAGCTCGTCCGCGAAGAGAAGGTCGACGCGGCCGTGCTTCCCGGCAGCGGCGCCTCCGATTTCACGGTCATCGCCCTGAAGGATGCTCCCAGCGAACTCGTGTCGGCCCTCTCGGTGGCGCCCGAGGTCCAGATCCTGGAACCGTCTTCCACGACCTGGATTCTGCGCTACTTCATCGCGATCGGCTTCGGCCTGGTCTTCATGATGGCGGCAGCGACGTTCGGGGGAACCATCGCGCAGAGCGTGGTCGAGGAGAAGCAGACGCGCGTCGTCGAGGTGCTGCTGTCGGCGATCCCGGCGCGCACCCTGCTCGCGGGCAAGGTGGTCGGCAACACGATCCTGGCGATGGGTCAGATCCTGGCTCTGGCCGCGATCGCCACGATCGGCCTCATCGTGACCGGCCAACGCGATGTCCTCTCGATGCTCGGCGCACCGATCATCTGGTTCGCGGTGTTCTTCCTGTTCGGCTTCATCCTGCTCGCCGCGCTGTTCGCCGCCGCGGCATCCATGGTCTCCCGTCAGGAAGACATCGGCTCGACCACGACGCCGATCACGATGCTGGTGATGGCGCCGTACGTGCTCGTGATCATCTTCAACGACAACCCGCTGGTGCTGACGATCATGTCGTACGTGCCGTTCTCGGCTCCGGTCGGGATGCCGATGCGGCTGTTCGTCGGCGAGGCGCAGTGGTGGGAGCCGCTGCTGAGCCTGGCGATCCTGCTCGCGAGCTGCGTGGCCGCGATCGCCGTCGGCGCGAAGATCTACGAGAACTCGCTCCTGAAGATGGGGTCGCGCGTCAAGCTCGGCGAGGCGCTTCGCGGCTGATCCCCGAAACGCACGAACCCCCTGTCGCATGTCGCGGCAGGGGGTTCGTCGTCGTCAGGACTGGGCTCAGATCACGCCGTCCGTGAGGGTCGTCGGATTGCCGAAGCGGTGGTTCGTGATCGACACGGCCTGCTCGTGCAGGAAGGGCAGGATCTCGACGCGGCCGGCACCGGTGACGGCGTGCGACCAGACGGCCACATCAGGCGAGCCACCGAGCGCCTCGAACAGCGCGGACGCGTCGCCGCCGACCAGGCGCACGCGCTGCCAGGAACTCGCCGCTGAGCGCTGCGACTTCGCGTAGCGCTTGGTCCACGCGGCATCCGTCTCGTGCTTCACGGCGATGCCGTGCCCGCGCAGCGCCTTCTCCACGCGAGACGGGAGCGCGGGTGCCGACACCGTGAACGGGCTGCCGCTGCGCAGTGCGGCGGCGAGCACGCGGATGCCGTCGACCAGAGGTGCGTGCTCGGCGATGCGCACATCGACCGCGACCGGACGGTACCGGAAGAGGTTGCGCTCGACGCCGAGCCCCGACTTGTCGGAGATGGCCCCGAACTCGTCGACCCAGGCACGCTCATCGGATGCCGCGGCGCGGTGCAGCCAGGCCGACTCGACCGGGTCGAGCTCGGAGCCGACGGCCGCGAGCAGAGCGTCGACCGCGGGCGTCACCGCCGCGTCGGCAGCGGTCGGGGGCAGCTCAGCCGCAATCCACTCGCCCAGACCGAACAGGTAGTTCGGTCCGCCGGCCTTGGCACCGGCGCCCACGGCGGAACGCTTCCAGCCGCCGAACGGCTGACGCTGCACGATCGCCCCGGTGATGCCGCGGTTCACGTAGAGGTTGCCGGCCTCGACGCGGTCGAGCCAGGTCGCGACCTCGGCCGAGTCGAGCGAGTGCAGCCCCGCGGTGAGGCCGTAGTCCACGGCGTTCTGCAGGCGGATGGCCTCGTCGAGGTCCTTCGCGCGCATGACCCCGAGCACCGGTCCGAAGAACTCGGTCAGGTGGGTGGTCGATCCCTCGCGCACGCAGGTCTTCACACCCGGGGTCCACTGCTTCCCCTCGGCATCCAGCTTCCGCGGCTCGACGAGCCAGCGCTCGCCTCGATCCAGCGTGGTGAGCGCCTTCAGCAGCTTTCCGGATGCCGGCTCGATGATGGGTCCCATCTGCGTCGCCGGGTCGTCGGGCAGTCCGACGCGCATCGAGGTCACGGCATCCACGAGCTGACGCTCGAACCGCTTCGACTCGGCGACCGATCCGACGAGGATCACGAGGGATGCCGCGGAGCACTTCTGCCCTGCGTGCCCGAACGCGCTCTTGGCGACGTCGGCGGCCGCCAGGTCGAGGTCGGCCGAGGGCGTGACGATGATCGCGTTCTTGCCGCTGGTCTCGGCGAGCAGCGGCAGGTCGGCGCGGAACGACCGGAACAGCTGCGCGGTCTCGTAGGCACCCGTGAGGATGACCCGGTCGACCGCGGGGCTCGCGACGAGCCGGGTGCCGAGGTCGCGCGAGGCCAGGTCGACGAGGGCGAGCAGGTCGCGCGGGACGCCCGCCGCCCACAGCGCCTCGACCATCACGGCGCCGCAACGCTGCGTGAGCTTGGCCGGCTTGATGATGACACCCGAGCCGGACGCGAGCCCTGCGAGCACCCCGCCGGCGGGGATCGCGACGGGGAAGTTCCACGGCGGGGTGACGACCGTGACCTTCGACGGCACGAACTCGGCTCCCGAAACGGCCTCGAGGTCGAGGGCACGCTCGGCGTAGTAGTGCGCGAAGTCGATCGCCTCGCTGACCTCGGGGTCGGCCTCGGCGATCGTCTTCCCGGCCTCGTGGGCCATGATCTCGATCAGCTGACCGCGGCGGGCAGCGAGCTCGTCGCCCGCGCGGTGCAGCACCGCGGCGCGCTCGGCGGCCGGCAGCGCCGCCCAGCGCTCGGCGGCGGCGGTGGCAGCGACGAAGACCTCGTCGAGCTCGGCATCCGTCTCGATGCGCGCGGCGGCGATGGCGTCCTGACCGAGCGTCGTCGCGACCGAGCGGGCCAGGATCTCCCGGCCCCAGGTGCGGTTGGCGTCGATCGCGGGGTCGGTGTCGGGCTGGTTGTCGAAGCCGGTCGTTCCGGCATCCGCCGCCTGATCCGTCAGCCGGTTCTGCACGCGGTGGGATGTCGGCACCGAGCGGTCGGCCTCGAGGCCGGCCAGCGAGCGCTCGAAGCGCTCCCGCTCACGCGTGAGGAGGGTCGGGTTCGAGGCGAGCTCGAACACGGCCGACATGAAGTTCTCGGGGCTCGCGTTCTCTTCGAGACGACGGACGAGGTACGCGATCGCGACGTCGAACTCGGCGGGGTTCACGACCGGCGTGTAGAGCAGGAGCTGTCCGACGTCCTTGCGGACGGCCGCGGCCTGCCCGGTCGCCATGCCGAGGAGCATCTCGTACTCCACGAGGTGAGCCGTCCCGTCGGTGACCCCGCGCGCCTTCGCCAGCAGCCAGGTGTAGGCGATGTCGAAGAGGTTGTGTCCGGCGACGCCGATGCGCACGGCATCCAGTCGTTCGGGTGTCATCGCCCAGTCCAGGACGCGCTTGTAGTTCGTGTCGGAGTCCTGCTTGGTGCCGTAGGTCGCGAGCGGCCAGCCGTGGATCGCGGCGTCGACCTCTTCCATCGCGAGGTTCGCGCCCTTCACGACGCGCACCTTGATCGGCGCTCCGCCCTTCGCGCGCCGGGCCGCAGCCCACTCCTGCAGGTGCTGCATCGCGCCGAGCGCGTCGGGAAGGTACGCCTGCAGCACGATGCCGGCTTCGAGGTTCTCAAGCCCCGGCTGGTCCAGGATGCTGGTGAACGCCGCGATCGTCAGATCGAGGTCGCGGAACTCCTCCATGTCGAGATTGATGAACTTCTGGGTCCCTGAGCGCGCGGCGAGCTCATAGAGCGGGGTGAGCTTGGTCACGACATCCGCCACAGCCTCGTCGAACGACCACATCGACAGCTGGCTGACGACGCTCGACACCTTGATCGACACGTAATCGACGTCGTTCCGCGCGAGGAAGTCACTGGTGCCCCGCAGTCGGCGTCCGGCCTCGCGCTCTCCCAGCACGGCCTCGCCGAGCAGGTTGAGGTTCAGGCGGTTGCCGGTCTTGCGGAGCTTCGCGATCGCGGGACCGAGCTTCGACGGGGTGGCGTCGAGCACGAGGTGTCCGACCATGGCCCGCAGCACCCGGCGGGAGATCGGCACGACGACGCCGGGCAGCTTGGGCGCCCAGAATCCGCCGGTCTTTATGGCGGCGCGCAGGTACCCGGGAAGCAGAGTCGGCGTGATCTCCGAGATCTCGGCGAGCTTGCGCCCGGCGACGCGCAGATCTTCGGGACGCATCACGCCGTCGACGAAGCCGACGGTGAAGGCGAGGCCGTTCGGGTCCTTCAGCACTTCGGACAGACGCTGGGCGGCCGGCTCCACGGGGTACGACTCGCTCTCGGCGAGCCAGCGCTGGACGAGAGCGGCGACCTCTTCGGTACGCGGGGTGTCGGTGCGAGCGGTGGTGTCGACGTCGACAGACATGGGCGTGCCTTCCGGAGTGATCGCACACCCGGGATCGTGTGCGGCTGGATCATTGTCCGTCCGATCGCTAGGCTCCGTCTATCAACCGATCTGCGTGAATTCTGTTCACTCAGGCTGAACGAACGGATCCGGCGTGCTCGACGTCAACCGCCTACGGATGCTGGTGGAGCTGTCGCGCCGCGGCACGCTCTCCGCCGTGGCCGACGCCCTGTCCTACAGCAAGGCCTCGGTGTCGCAGCAGCTCAGCGCCTTGGAGCGCGATGTGGGCGTGCCGTTGCTGCGCCGAGTGGGCCGAGGAGTGCAGTTCACCCCGCAGGGGAATGTGCTCGTGGCCCAGGCGATCGGCATCCTCGATCAGCTGGAGCACGCAGAGGTCGCCGTCGCCGAGTCGCTCACCGAGGTCACCGGCACCGTGCACATCGCGGTCTTCCAGTCGACGGCGCACTCACTGCTCCCCCGAGCGCTCGAGGCGCTGAGGGACCGGCATCCGGCGTTGCGCGTTCAGGTGACGGAGAGCGATCCGGAGACAGGACTCGTCGGCGTCTCGAGCCGGGACTTCGACCTGATCCTGGCCGAGCAGTATCCAGGGCGCACGCGCCCGATCCACGCCGACCTCGACCGGGTGGCTCTGGCGCATGATGCGATCGCGCTGGCACGCAGGCCTGGGATCGCAGGAGAAGCGGATGCCGTGGCCGCCCTGTGGTCCACGCGCGATGAGCCCTGGGTACTCGAGCCCGCGGGCACGGCGTCGCGCGCCTGGGCCGAGCAGCTGTGCCGCACCGCAGGGTTCGAGCCCGACGTACGCTTCGAGATCGCCGACCTCACGGCTCACGTGCGGCTCATCCACGCGGGACTCGCGGTCGGACTGCTGCCGGAGCTCGTCTGGGCCGGCGACACCCCGACCGTCGACCTGACCCCGCTGCCGGAGGAACCTCGGCGCGAGATCTTCTCATCGGCCCGGCGAGTGTCCGCGGATGCTCCGTCGATCAAAGCCGTCCGGCGTGCGCTGGCGGATGCCGCGTCCCTCAACCTGACCGAGTGAGGCAGAGTTCTCGAGCCTGATCAGTGCGCGTGCACGTGCGTCTCGCCCAGGCCGGCGGCGACCGGATCCTCCGCGCGCGCGGCTGTCGGAGCCGCGAGCGCTCCCACTGAATGAGCGAAGCGGCCTCCCACGATGGTGAGCTCGGCGTGCTGGTCGAGCAACCCGGCGGGCTCGTCCTCATGCCGATACAGGTCGTCCGACCACACCACGAGATCCGCGAGCATCCCGCGCTGCACCCTCCCCCGGTCGCCCTCCGCATGCCAGGCCCGAGCACCGTGCACGGTGTAGGCCTCCAGTGACCGGTCGATGCCGACCCGCTCATCCGTCGTCCATGCGTCACCGCCGTCGAGTCCGGCTCGCGTCGCCGCGGAGTACAGCCCGACCAACGGGTCCATCTCCCCCACCTGCCAGTCGCTCGAGAAGGCGACGGTCGCACCGCTGTCGAGCAGGCTGCGGAATCGCCACGCCCTGTCCCACCGGTCTTCGCCGACGTTCTCCATCCAGGTGCCGGCGACGAGGTCGGGCGAGCAGTGCCGCGGCTGCATGGCGGCCGTGACCCCGAGCGCGCGGAACCGGGGAAGGTCATCGGGGTGCAGGCACTCGACGTGCACGACCCCGTGCCGGCGGTCCGTCGTGCCGTTGCGCCGGGAGGCCTGCTCGATCGCGTCGAGGGCGAGGCGGATGCCGGCGTCGCCGGTCGCGTGCGTGTGGGTCTGGAAGCCCAGGCGGTCGAGTTCGCCGATCACCTCGACCAGCTCGCGACCGGGGTAGCTCGGGCGGCCGCGCAGTCCCGGCCGGTTCGCGTAGTCCTCGAGCATCAGCGCGGTGTGCGGCTCGATCACGTCATCGGCGTAGAGCTTCAACGGCCCGAGCCGCAGCATCCCCTCGGGGTCGGCATCCGCCTCGGCCTGCTGCACCGCACTCTTCAGTCGCCGCCGGAAATCGCCGTCCGCTCCGACGGGGTGGAACAGGGCCGTGATCACCCGCGACGACAGCTCTCCTGCGGCGAGCGCACGCTGGAACAGGCCGAGCTCGGCGAGCGGCACCTGCGGCTCGACGGCGGTGGTGATGCCGCTCGCCGTCGCCATGCGCATGCTGGAGAGGAGCTTCCGGTACCGACGCTCCGGCGAGTACATCGGGATGTCGCGCTGCAGTTCGGCGAGGCCGGCGGTCGTCATCGCGCTGGTGTAGAAGTCGGTGACCCAGCCGGTGGGTTCACCCGTGCGCTCGTCGAGTTCCGGACGACCCCACGCGATGTCGGCGCCGTGCGCGATGCCGAGGATCCGCAGCGCAGCCCTGTTCAGCCACACCGAGTGCTGGTCGTAGGTCGTGACGAAGACGGGTCGATCGGTGAGGCCGTCGAGGTCCGCGGCGTTCGGGCGACGACCCTCGACCACCGAGTAGACCGCGTTCTCGGCGCAGATCCAGGGGAGATCGGGGCGCCGGTGGGCGAAGTCCGTGATGCGCCGACGCGCCTCGGCGAGGGTGGTCGCCCCCTCCAGCGATACCGCGTCCTCGTCGAAGCCGAGGAGCAGATGGTTGTGACTGTCGATGATCCCGGGAGTGAGCAGCCGGCCGTCGGCCTCGATCGTGCGTCGAGCGGTCGGGGCGTCGGCCGCCGAGCCCACGTAGGCGATGCGGTCGCCGTCGATGCCGACGGCCTCGGCCCACGGCTGTGCGGGGTCGAACGTGCGCACGCGGGCGCCGGTGATGAGCGTGTCGACGGTCATGCGGTGCGCTCCTCGAGCAGGTGGATGGCTCCGGGATGCGCACGGAGATACAGCGCGTAGTAGAGGAAGCCGGCGGCGACGATGCCCGCGGCGACGCCGAGGCTGAGCCACTGCGCCGGATCGAGGATCCCGATCACGAAGATGGTCGCGATCGCGGCGAGCGCGACGATCGGAGGTACCGGCCACAGCGGCATCCGATACGTGTCGGGCACGTCGTCCTGCTGTCGACGGACGACGAGAGCAGCGAGCGCGATGAACCCGTACGAGAAGGCGAGGGTCGAGCCGGTCGCGTTCAGCAGCACGTCGAACGGGACGAAGCAGCCGATGAGGGCGATGACGCCCATCGTGATCGTCGCCGCCACCGGCATCTTCGTGCGCGGCGAGACGCGGGAGAGCGGACGGGCGAGCACGCCGGGCAGCGCCTGGTCCCTGGCGGCGGCGAACAGCAGACGCCCGGCCTGCAGGGCGATCGCGATGATCGCGTTGATGATGGCGAGCGCGATGGCGATGAGGATGATCGTCGACACCGTGTCGCCGCTGCGGGCCGAGAGGAACGACTCCACCGGCAGGTCGGCGCCGAAGAGCTCCTCCAGAGACTCGGCGCCGAGCAGGATCGCGGTGAGCGGGATGATCTCTGCGAGCACGGTGATCAGCGCGCTCCACAGCAGTGCCCGCGCGATCGTCCGGCGGGCGTCCCGCGTCTCCTCGGCGAAGTAGATGGCCCCGCCGTAGCCGTTGTAGGCGAAGATGCCCTGCGTCACGGCGAGCACGAGACCTGCGATCCCGAGTGGGGCGAGTCCGCCGGCGGCATCCAGCGCCTGCGGGTCGAAGAGGTCGGTGAGCGGACGCTCGATCCGGATGACGCCGAGGACCGACAGGTAGACGAGCGCCGCCATCTCGATGAAGAGGAAGGCACCGGTGACCCAGGCGTTGGTGCGGATGTTGAAGCAGGCGGTGATCGTGGCGAGCACGATCACGATGACCGCGGTCCACAGCGGGTCGAGGCCGGCGATCGCGACGCCGAGGTAGTCCGCGACCCCGAGGGCGAAGATCGCGATGATGAGCGGCAGCGAGATGAGACTGATGAAGAACACAGCAGCCCCCGGCGCCGGCCCCAGCACCCGGCTGACCAGCGTGTAGTCGCCGCCGGCGAGCGGATGCCGTGAACCGAGCTCGGCATAGCAGAGCGCGATGAGCAGGCTGATGACGCCCGCGAGGATGAAGCCCCAGAAGACGCCGGTGCCGTAGCCGGCGAACGCGGCTCCGCCGAGGATGAAGACGCTCGACGCCGGCGAGATGCCGGAGAGCGTGATGAGCACGTTGCCCCCGACGCCGAGCGAGCGGGAGAGCTGACCGCCGTGGGTCGTCGTGGCGGCGGTGTCGAGCGCCGGCACCGGGGTGGCGCTCGAGGGCGGAATCGGGTGAGACATCGTCGGGACTCTCTTCGTCGGATCCGAGGCGAACAATTCTTTGACAGCAGCGTCAAAGAATCCACTGAGTGTGACATGGTGCTCCGGTAGTGTCAAGGAATGGCGCGACCACGACGGCAGGAAGAGCGGCGCGCGGCACTCATCGAGGCGACGTACGCGGCGGGCAAGGAGCACGGGCTGCGCTCGCTGTCGCTCACCGACGTCGCCGCCGAGGCCGGTCTCACCCGCGGCGCGATCCTCTACTACTACGAAGACCTCGACGCCCTGCTGGTAGAGGCCCACGCGGCCGGCATCCAGCGGTTCTGCGATGAGCGCGACGCCGCCCTCGCCGCACTCGACGACCCGCGGGAACAGCTCGGTGCGGCGATCGACGCCGGCCTCCCCGACGGTCCCGACGATGCGCTGATGAGCCTCCTCTACGAGTTCGACGTGCTCGCCGGCAACTCCGCGCTGCACGACGAACTCGTGCAGAAGCTGTATCTGCGACAGCTCGCGACCTACCGCGGAGTGATCGCCGGCGGCCGCGAGAGCGGCGTCTTCACCCCCGCCCTCGACGACGAGCAGCTCGCCATGACGATGGTCGCGTTGGAAGACGCGTACGGCCTGCACATCGTCGCGGGGAACGCGTTGATGACCGTGCCGAAGGCCGCCGCCGCGATGCGCGCCGTGGCCGACAAACTCGGGTGCCCGACCACCGGGGACTGAGGAATATTCATGCACATGAATCTGTTCTGATCCCTGTACGCCCGGACGACGGAGTCCGATCAACTCCTCTGAAAGGCATCATCGTGAGCATTCCCGTCATCGACCGCACCGCGCCGACCGAGCACCCCGTCCTCGACGTGCTCGCCGCCCGCTGGAGCCCCCGCGCCTACGACGCGCAGAGCGCGATCGGCGAGGCGAAGCTCGCCACCGCCCTCGAGGCCGCCCGCTGGAGCCCGTCCGCCAACAACTCGCAGCCCTGGCGCTTCATCGTCGCCCGCCGCGGCACCGCCCTGCACGCGCAGGTCGTGAACTCCCTCATGGGCTTCAACCAGGCGTGGGCCGGCAACGCCGCTGTCCTCGTCGTCGCCATCGCCGAGACGGCCGCGGCCGACGGCACTCCGATCTCGCACGCGGTCTACGACCTCGGGCAGGCCGTCGCCCACTTCTCCGTGCAGGCCCACCACGATGGCCTGCTCGTGCACCAGATGAGCGGGTTCGACGCCGAGGCCGTGCGCGAGTTCGCCGACCTCGAGCCCCGCTTCGTGCCGACGACCGTCATCGCCGTCGGCGAGTTCGGCCAACTCGAGAGCCTTCCCGAGGTGCTGCAGCAGCGGGAGGTCGCCCCGCGCGTGCGCCGCCCGATCGACGAGACCGTGGTCCTCAGCGCCTGAGTGCTACCCATGCCACACGGCACTGCGGAGGAGATCTGCGTTGCGGAGGGCCGGTAGCCCGGCATCCATCCTCCGCAACGCAGATCTCCTCCTTTTTGCAGCAGCCCCGCGGTGGGCCGGGCGCGCTACGCGCCCGGACTGTCGAGCTTCACCTCGTTGCCGTGCCGATCCACGATCTTGCCGTCGACGACCGAGTCGCCGTCTTCGAGCGCGTCGAGGTACACGACCGGGATGTTGCGGGTCGGCGCTGCCGCGAACACCGACGCATCCTTGTGCGGACGCGCACCCAGGTGGTTGAACAGCAGGTTCAACAGGATCGCCGCGACCGCCGCCGAGCTGATCCCCGAGTGGAAGATCGTCACGAACCACGCGGGCATCTGGTCGTAGATGGTGGGCGCCGCGATCGGGAGCATGCCGATACCGATCGATGAGGCCACGATGATGAGATTCATGTTGCCGCGATAGTCCACCTTCGCGAGAGTGCGGATGCCGCTGGCGGCGACGCTTCCGAACAGCACGATGCCGGCTCCGCCGAGCACCGGGGCGGGCACGGCTGCCACGACCCGCCCGAGCACCGGCAGCAGGCCGAGCACGACCAGCACCACGCCTCCGGCGGTGACGACGAAGCGGCTCTTCACACCGGTGATCGCGACGAGTCCCACGTTCTGCGCGAAGGCCGACTGCGTGAACGATCCGAAGACGGGCGACACGGCGCTCGAGAGCATGTCGGCGCGAAGACCCGCCGCGATGCGCTTCGAGTCGACCTTCGTGCCGACGATGTCGCCGACCGCGAGGATGTCGGCGGTCGTCTCGGTGAGGGTCACCAGGATCACGATGAGCATCGAGATGATCGCGGCGATCTCGAAGGTCGGCATCCCGAATGCGAAGGGGCTCGGCAGCGCGAAGATCGGGCCTTCACCGACCGCGCCGAAGTCCACCCGCCCCAGCAGCGCGGCGATGACCGTGCCCACCACGATCGCGAGCAGGATCGACAGGCGCGAGATCACGCCGATCCCGACCTTGCTGAGCAGCAGGACGATCGCGAAGGTGATGGCGGCGAGCAGCAGGTTGTCCGGAGACCCGTAGTCCGGAGCGTCGCTGTTCCCGCCCATCGCCCACCCGGCCGCGACCGGGAGAAGGGTGAGGCCGATCGTCGTGATGACGGTGCCGGTGACGACCGGCGGGAAGAACCGGATGATCGTCGCGAAGACCGGGGCTATCAGCAGCCCGATCACGGATGCCACGATCACCGAGCCGAAGACCGCGGGCAGCCCTCCGCCGCTGGTCACGATCGCGCCCATCGTCGCCACTCCCGAGAAGGAGACGCCCTGCACCAGCGGAAGCTGGGACCCGAAGAACGGGATTCCCACGGTCTGCAGGATCGTGGCGAGTCCGCCCATGAAGAGGCAGGCGGTGATCAGCACGCCGATCTCGGAACCGTTCAGTCCCGCGATCGAGCCGACGATCAGCGGTGGAGCGATGATGCCGCCGTACATCGTCAGCACATGCTGGATGCCGTAGGCGATCGTCACCCCCAGCGGCAGCTTCTCGTCTTCGGGGCGGACGACCTTCTTCTGCGTGTTCATTTCGACCTCTTCGTCGGGGCGTGCATCGGATTCGGGGGGAAGGTTCAGGTGGTTCGGGCGAGCAGGTTCCTGGCGGCTTCGCTGTGGTGCGCGATGAGCTGGGGGATGTCGAGGCCGACGATCTGGCCGTCGAGGACGCGCCACCGGCCGCCGACCATGACGCGATCAGCGCGCTCCGCGCCGCACAGGAGCAGGGCGGCGACCGGATCGTGACTGCCCGAGAAGCGCAGTTCGTCGAGCGTGAACATCGCGAGGTCGGCCTGCATCCCGGGGGCGAGCACGCCGATGTCGCTGCGCCCGAGCGCGCGTGCCGATCCGGCCGTCGCCCAGCCGAGCGCGCGCTCTGGCGTGACCGCGGCAGCGCCGTAGCGCAGCCGCTGCAGGTAGAGCGCCTGGCGCACCTCCTGGATCATGTTCGACCCGTCGTTCGAGGCGGAGCCGTCGACGCCGAGCCCGACCGGCGCTCCGGCGGCCTCGAGTTCGAGGGCGCGCGCGATGCCCGACGCGAGCCGCATGTTCGAGGTGGCGCAGTGCGAGACCGCCGTGCCAGCGGCTCCCAGCCGTGCGATCTCCGCATCGTCGAAATGGATGCCGTGGGCGAGCCAGGTGCGATCGGTCAGCCAGCCGACGCTCTCGAGGTAGTCCACGGTGCGCAGCCCGAACGTCTCGCGGCAGAAGTCCTCCTCATCGAGCGTCTCGGCGAGGTGCGTGTGCAGCCGCACGTCGAGGCTCTCGGCGAGCAAGGCGGTGTCGCGCATCACGCCGGTTGTCACCGAGAACGGCGAGCACGGGGCGAGGCCGATCTGCACGAAGGCTCCCTCGCCGCGCTCGTGATAGGCCCCGATGAGCCGCTCGCTGTCCGCGAGGATCACATCGGCATCCTGCACCGTTCGCTGCGGCGGCAGCCCGCCGTCGTCCTCACCGAGCGACATCGATCCGCGGGTGAGCGTGGCCCGCATCCCGAGTCGGCGCACGACGTCGACCTGCACGTCGATCGCGTCTTCAAGTCCGCCCGGGAACAGGTAGTGGTGATCGGCGGCGGTCGTGCACCCCGACAGCAGGAGCTCGGCGAGGGCCACGGTGGTCGCTAGCTCGAGATCGCGTGGCGTGAGACCGGCCCAGACGCCGTACAGGCCCTTGAGCCACGGGAAGAGTTCGGCGCTGACGACCGGTGCCCAGGCCCGGGTGAGCGTCTGGTAGAAGTGGTGGTGCGTGTTGATCAGGCCCGGAATCACCACGTGACGCGAGGCGTCGAGCACCTCGTCCACCGGCTCAGTCGGGGCGCCGCCGCCGGGAATCAACTCGGCGATGCGGCTGTCGGCGATCACGAGACCGCCCGCGGCGTCGGCATCCGTCCCGGTGAAGATCCCGAGCGGGTTCTTCACCCATACGCGGTCATTGCGCTGTGACATGCCCTCAGGTCTAACAGCGCTCCTGCACTCCCGTCAATGAAAACTTTCGTCTGATGAACTGTTACTTCCGTATTGTGGAAGAAACGTAGTCGAGAGGGCGGCGATCAGCGGGTCAGAACGCGATGCCGCACAGCATCGAGAAGCTCCAGATCGATCTCCACGTGATGCTGCGCGATGCGTCCCGCGTCGTCGATCCTGCCGTCGGCGATGGCGGCGACGAGCTCGGCGTGTTCCCGCGCCGCGCGCGCCTCCATCGCCGGGCGGCTCGCCGCATCACCCCAGAGGTGGGCCGGGGCGACGACCGTGAAGCGTCGTTCATGCTCCAGGACGATCGCCGACAGCGACTCGTTGTGCGCGGCGGCGATGACGGCCAGGTGCAGCAGGCTGTCGGCCTGCTGGCGGTCGGCGCCGGTCTCCGCGCGGTCGAAGCCATCGAGGTGGGCCTGCAGCTGCGCGATGTCCTCCGGCGTGCGGTTCTCCGCGGCGAGGCGTGCGATCGCACCGTGCAGGTGCGTTCCGGCGATGGCGGCGTCGACGAGCTGCGGCCACTGCTCCTCCAGCCAGCGCGCGACGGCGGCCACCTCTGACGTCGGCCACTCCTCCCGCACGAACGATCCACCCGATCGTCCGCGCTGCTTCTCCAGGATTCCCCGGCCGACCAGTCGCTCGAGCGCAGCGCGCGTCGTGGTGCGTCCGACCCCGAGCGAACGAGCCAGGTCGCGCTCCGCGGGGAGGCGCGTGCCCGGCAGGAACTCCCCTATCGCCACGGCGGTGATGAGCCGATCCGTGATGCGGTCGATCAGCGTCTCGTCAGGTGCTGCGTCGTCAGGCGAGTGGTCGTCGGTCTCCGTCATGGCCCTCCCAGTGTTACATCAAGGTTAAGTTGCCGAGCAAATGGTTTACTCGCGGACCATTTCTCGCCACCATGTGTTCATGCACGCTCACGAGTCCACCGCGCCCTTTCAGGACGGCACCACCTGGTTCCGCGTCACCGAACCCGAGGTGTCGCGCGATCTGGCTCCGGTCTTCGTCCTGCACGGCGGCCCCGGCATGGCGCACGACTACGTGCAGAACATCGCTCGACTCGCCGATCTGACCGGCCGCACCGTCATCCACTACGACCAGATCGGCTGCGGACGCAGCTCGCATCACCCGGATGCTCCCGCCGAGCGGTGGACTCCCGCCTTCTTCGTCGAGGAGTTCCACTCCCTGCGCGCGCACCTCGGCATCGAGAACTACCACGTGCTCGGACAGTCCTGGGGTGGAATGCTCGGGGCAGAGATCGCGGTGCGCCGACCCGAAGGCCTCCACGGGCTGATGATCTGCAACTCCCCCGCATCGATGCCACTGTGGACGAGCGAAGCAGCAGAGTTGCGCGACGCACTGCCGGAGCACGCGAGGACCGCACTGACCGCGCACGAGGCGGCCGGCACCCTCGACCACCCCGACTACCTCGATGCCACTCGCCTGTTCTACGAGCGGCACGTGTGCCGCACGGTGCCGATGCCACAGGACTTCGTCGACAGTGAGACGCAGATGCTCGCCGATCCGACCGTCTATCACACGATGAACGGGCCGAACGAGTTCCATGTGATCGGTACCCTCCGCGACTGGTCGGTGATCGACCGCCTTCCCGAGGTCGAAGTCCCGACCCTGGTCGTCGCCGGCGAGCACGATGAGGCGACGCCGTCGACCTGGCAGCCGTTCCTGGACGGCATCCCGGGCGCGACGGCGCACGTCTTCCCTGGCGCCAGCCACTGCGTGCACCTCGAGATGCCTGATGAGTTTCTCGGCGTGATCGCCGATTTCCTCGCGCATCACCCCTGAGATCCGACAAGCCTGAATCCCGACAGGAGATACCGATGACCACCACTGCACCCGACGGCCAGCCCCGGCTGGAGTCCTTCGGCTACAAGCAGGAGCTGAAGCGCTCCGTCTCGACTTTCGACCTGGTCGTCTATGGCCTGGTCTTCATGGTGCCGATCGCGCCGTGGGCGATCTTCGGGGTGGTGTTCAACGAGTCGAAGGGCATGGTCCCGCTCGTCTACCTCGTCGGCCTCGTCGCGATGATCTTCACCGCGCTGGGCTACGCGCAGATGGCGAAGTCGTTCCCGCTGGCCGGGTCCGTGTTCTCATACGTCGGACGCGGAACCCATCCGGTCGCCGGCTTCTTCGCCGGATGGTCCATCCTTCTCGACTACCTGCTCGTGCCGACGCTGCTCTACGTCTTCGCCGCCTCGTCGATGCGCGGCATCTTCCCCGATTCACCCGAATGGCTGTGGGCCATCCTCTGCGTCGCCGTCAACACCGTGATCAACGTGCTCGGCATCGGTTCGATCACGGTCGCCAACCGCGTCTTCCTCGCGATCGAGCTGGTGTTCGTCGTGATCTTCGTCATCATCGCGGTCTCCGCTCTGACCGGAGAGACGATCGAGGGTTCGTCGTTCTCGCTCGCACAGCTCTGGGACCCCGCGAAGGTGGATCCGCCGCTGATCGCCGCGGCGCTGTCGATCGCCGTGCTCAGCTTCCTCGGTTTCGACGGGATCTCGACGTTGTCGGAGGAGACCACCGGCAAGAAGAACCCCGCGGGCCGGGCGATGATCATCGCGCTGTTCATCGTCGCGACGCTCTTCATCCTGCAGACGTGGCTCGCCAGCGCGCTCGCCGCCGGGACGATCGCCTTCGACGATGACGAGGTGAACAACGCCTTCTTCTCGATCGTCGCGCAGGCCGCCGGCAGCGGCTGGGCCACGGCGTTCCTGGCCGTGAACGTGATCGCCGTCGGCATCGCGAACGCGGTGGCCGCACAGGCGGCGACCTCGCGCCTGCTCTACTCGATGAGCCGCGACCGCCGACTGCCGGCGTTCTTCTCGAAGATCAACGCGCGACAGGTTCCGGTGTACGCGATCCTGTTCGTGAGCGCGCTGAGCATCGTGCTCGTGCTGTTCTTCGTCGGGCAGATCGAGTTGATCTCGTCGCTCGTGAACTTCGGTGCGCTGTTCGGATTCCTCCTGCTGCACGTCGCGGTCTTCTGGCACTACATCGTGCGTCAGCGGTCGCGGAACTGGCTGCTGCACCTCGTCGTGCCGCTGTGCGGGTTCCTCATCATCGGCTATGTGCTCTTCAACGCCTCGGAGCTGGCCAAGATCGGCGGAGTGGTCTGGCTCGCGATCGGGGTCATCGTGTTCGTCATCTTCCGCATCCGCAACGGTGCGAACCCGGAACTGCTCTCCGAGCACGCCGCCACCGACAAGGAGAAGTCCGCATGAACGGAATCGATCACTTCCTCGGCAAGGAATTCGGTCGTCCCGGCTTCCGGGCTGACGTCGAACCGGTGCTGCGCATCCGCCCCGGCACGGGTGAGCGGATCGGTTTCGAGACCGATGATGCGGTCTACCGCGAGCTCCACGACCACGGCGACCTCGCCGCCCTCTCGGCACCGATCAATCCCGTCACCGGCCCGGTCTGGGTCGAGGGAGCGCGGCCGGGCGACGCGCTTGTGGTCACCATCCACGAGATCCGCCTCAAGGACTGCGGCTGGTCGCAGAGCCTGCCCGGCATCGGCGCTCTGCGGCGCAGGATGGGCGACCGGGTCGAGAGTCGTCGCGTTGCGATCGATGAGGCAGGCGTGCACCTCACCGACCGGCACGTCGTCGCTCCCCGCCCGATGATCGGCTGCATCGGCACGGCACCGGCATCCGGCGTGCACTCGACGGTCATGCCGACCACCGCTCTCGGCGGCAACATGGACGTCACTGAGGCCCGCCCGGGGTCGAGCGTCTACCTTCCGGTCGAGGTCGAAGGCGCCCTGCTCTCGATCGGTGACATCCACGCCATCATGAGCGAGGGAGAGTCCTCTTTCGTCGCGATCGAGGCGGAGGGCGTTGCCGTGGTGAGCGTCGACGTGAACCCCGGGCTCGCGCTGCGCGCTCCCCGGATAGAGACGCCCGACGCCTGGGTGTTCGTCGGTCTCGGAGATCCGGTGCAGGAGAGCATCACCCGCGGCTACGAGGACGCCTACGACTTCCTCGTGATCGACCACGGCTGGGATCGGATGGACGCGTTCGCGGTGATGAGCGCGCTCGTCGACTCGAAGTTGGGTGGCCCGACGGGATCGAGCGACCCCGACCCGCTGCATCCGTTCGCGGCCATCGGTGCGGTGACACTGCACCGGCTGCCGAAGTCGGTGCTGTGAGCGAGGACTCTCCGCGCTAGCTCGTCTCGGAGCTCGTGAGCACCAGCCCCGAACCGTCGGCAGCCACATCGACTCGTACCGAGTCGCCGTCGCGCACGCCGCCCGAGAGCAGCGCCGTGGCGAGCTTGTTCTGCACCTCGGACTGGATGAGCCGGCGCAGCGGACGCGCTCCGAACATCGGGTCGTAGCCGCGTTCGGCGAGCCAGGCCCGTGCATCCGGCGTCACGGCGAGAGAGAGCCGACGGTCGTGCAGCCGTGAGTGCAGCTGGTCGATCGACAGCTCGACGATCTGCGCGAGGTCGTCTTCGGTGAGCGCCGAGAACATCACGATGTCGTCGAGGCGGTTCAGGAACTCGGGCCGGAACGCCTGGTGCACGAGCGCCATCACCTGGTCGCGCTTCACGTCGGGGGCGAGCAGCGGATCGATGAGGATCGGCGAGCCGAGGTTCGAGGTGAGGATCAGGATCACATTCGTGAAGTCGACCGTGCGCCCCTGACCGTCGGTGAGGCGACCGTCGTCGAGCACCTGCAGCAGGATGTCGAACACCTCAGGGTGCGCCTTCTCGACCTCGTCAAGCAGGATCACGCTGTACGGACGCCGACGCACGGCCTCGGTCAGCTGACCGCCCTGCTCGTAGCCGATGTATCCGGGAGGGGCGCCGACGAGCCGGGACACCGAGTGCTTCTCGCCGTACTCCGACATGTCGATGCGCACCATGGCGTGCTCATCGTCGAAGAGGAACTGCGCGAGAGCCTTCGCCAGCTCGGTCTTTCCGACACCGGTCGGTCCGAGGAACAGGAACGAGCCGGTCGGGCGCCCGGGGTCGCTGATGCCTGCGCGTGAGCGGCGCACAGCATCCGACACCGCCTTCACGGCATCCTTCTGCCCGATCAGGCGCTTGCCGAGCTCGTTCTCGAGATGCAGCAGCTTCTCGCTCTCGCCCTGCAGCAGCCGCCCGACGGGGATGCCGGTCCACGCGGCGATCACGCCGGCGATGTCTTCATCGGTGACCTGCTCGTTGACCATGCGGCCCTCGGACGAGGTCGCGGCCTCGGCCTGCTCGGCCTCGGCGATGTCGCGTTCGAGGCGCTTGATGGTCTCGTACTCGAGCTTGGACGCACGCGTGTAGTCGGCCTCGCGCATCGCGAGGTCGCGCTGGGTGATGGCGTCGTCGAGCTGCTTCTTCAGGTCGCCGACCCGGTTGAGGCCCTGGCGCTCGCGAGCCCAGCGCTCCTCGAGCTCTGCCAGCTCCTTCTCGAGACCGGTGAGCTGTTCGCGTAGCGTGCCGAGGCGTTCCTTCGACGCGGCATCCTTCTCTTTCTTGAGCGCGAGCTCTTCGAGCTTCATGCGGTCGACCTGGCGCTTGAGTTGATCGATCTCGACGGGCGAGGAGTCGATCTCCATCTTGAGTCGCGACATGGCCTCGTCGATGAGGTCGATGGCCTTGTCGGGCAGCTGGCGGGCGGGAAGGTAGCGGTTCGAGAGCGCGGCGGCGGCGACCAGCGCGCTGTCGGCGATCGTGACCCCGTGGTGCGCCTCGTACCGGCCCTTGAGTCCGCGGAGGATCGCGATGGTGTCTTCGACCGTGGGCTCGCCGACATAGACCTGCTGGAAGCGCCGCTCGAGCGCGGCATCCTTCTCGATGAACTCGCGGTACTCGTTGAGCGTGGTGGCGCCGATCAGGCGCAGCTCGCCGCGGGCGAGCATGGGCTTGAGCATGTTGGATGCCGCGACAGAACCCTCGCCGCCGCCCGCACCCATCAGCACGTGCAGTTCGTCGATGAAGGTGATGACCTGGCCGTCGGACTCGGTGATCTCCTTGAGGACCTGCTTCAGGCGCTCTTCGAACTGGCCGCGGTACATCGCGCCGGCGACCAGTGCCGAGATGTCGAGCGTCACGAGCTCTTTGCCCTTGAGCGACTCGGCGACGTCGCCCGCGACGATGCGCTGGGCGAGGCCTTCGACGACGGCGGTCTTGCCCACGCCGGGCTCGCCGATCAGCACCGGGTTGTTCTTGGTGCGACGAGTGAGCACCTGGCTGACTCGGCGGATCTCGCTGTCGCGCCCGATCACCGGGTCGAGCTTGCCCTGGCGGGCGCGGTCGGTGAGGTTGATGCCGAACTGCTCGAGAGCGGACTGCTGGTCCTGGTTCTGAGCGCCTGTCTGCGGGTTGGTCATGCGTCCCTCCTGAGGAGACTCCTTCTGGCAGGTCTCACCCTTCAGCAACAGGGAGAGATCAAAGTTGAGCTAACTTGACTCAAGTTTAGCAGCACGGCGTTTGCGGACGAAGCTCTCCCGCAACATTTTCTGCGTGTGGTATCTCCGCAGTGACCGCGCCGTTGCAGCGTGTTCGATCTTCGCCGTCACACTGAATCGCGACGAGAACAATGGGAGGAGGCAGGCGTACAGCGCGGTGTACGCGATCAACGTGACACCGAGTGTGGGGAGGATCGGCATCATCGCCGTGCTGATCAGCGCACTCGCCAGCAGGCCGAGCCCGGTCATTGCCCCTCGCACGCGACGTCTCGTCTTCAGTGACTCAGAAAGATCTGCAGTCCCGCGCCATCCAAGGGTGATGAGCGACACGCCGAGGTGCACAATCACCACGACCGGCAATACTCTGGCCACCCATAGCGGGCCGAGCGAAGCACCGACAGCGGCAGAACCCACCACTATCCATACGAGCATGGGGAGAAGCCAAACCGCGACCTCGGCAACCGCAACGGCGGGCCTGTCGACGTGGGCGTGCCGCGTGATTCCGTACTCTGCGGCGATCCGCTTCCGGAGCTTCCACTGCGCACGAGCGCTCTTGGCTCGCTCGTCCGCTGTCGCCGCGCCGGTAACGGTCTGACCGACCAAGAAGCAGACCCAAGCCACGAAGCCCGCCACAATCGCTTCAACGACTTTGCGAGGCTCAGCGATCGCCACGAGGATCATCGCAGCAGCCAGGAAAGCTATGAGCACTGCGCTCGTCGACACGCACGCGAGGACGACCGTTCGGGCCCGCTCCCCCAGGAAGCGTTCGGCGACGCCGAGGTTGGTGGCGGCCGCGAGGGCGACAAGCACGGTCGCGATGACCCCGAGGATGTCGTAGTACTGATCAGCCGCGATTCGGAGCACTGCGGTGATCTGCGCTGAAGCCTCGGCCAGATCGATTCCCTGCCACTGGGAAAGGGGGCCTGCGAAGCCGAGCGGCGCCAACGTAAACGCCGCGATGAGCAGCGGCCCCAGTGCTACGGTCTGCCATCGTTCGCTCCGCGTGAGCTCCGCCACCGCCGATCTGCGCCGCCCGCTTGTGTTGTTCATCGAGTCGCCCTCCGTTTGCCTCATCGACAAGCGCATCGATGGTGCAGCGGAGTATGCCGGATGCGTCCGACATAACCGTCATCGGTCGGCTCGGACAGCGTTCCATACGGCCGCCGCGACCGCGCGCTTGGTTCCGGATGCCGTGCCCGCGACCGCGCCGCCCGCGCCGAGGATGTGCACCGCGTTCTCGGCGCTCTCGAAACCGTGCTTCCACCCCACCGCGTTCACCACGAGGAAGTCGACGCCCTTGCGCTCCTGCTTGCGCCGCGCGCGCTCGAGCATCTCGGCCTCGTTCTCCGGCGTCTCCGCTGCGAACCCGACCACGACCTGGCCCGGGCGCTTCGCGTCAGCCAGGGCCGCCACGATGTCCTCGTTCTCGACGAGCTCGATCGTCGGGACTCCGCCGGCCTCCTTCGTGAGCTTGCGATCCGAGACGGCCACCGGCCGGTAGTCGGCGACCGCGGCGGCCATCACCACGACATCGGCCGACGCGGCAGCATCCTTCATCGCTTCCGACAGCTCGGCGGCTGTCCCGACCCTCACGACCCGGACCGACGGATGCCGCGTCACCCCGAGCACGTCGGCCGAGACGTTCGCGGCGACCAGTGTGACCTCGGCGCCGCGCGCGGCGGCCTCCGCGGCGAGCGCAGCCCCCTGCCGCCCGCTCGAGCGGTTGCCGAGGAAACGCACCGGGTCGATCGGCTCACGCGTGCCGCCCGCCGAGACCACGACCCGGATGCCGGCGAGGTCGCCCGGTGCCAGCAGCGCGCGCGCCGCATCCACGATCTCCTCGGGCTCCGACATCCGCCCCGGCCCGCTGTCGCCACCCGCGAGCTCGCCGTCGGCCGGGCCGACGATGTGCACGCCACGCTCTCGGAGGGTGGCGATGTTCGCCTGCGTGGCCGGATGCCGCCACATCTCGGCGTGCATCGCGGGGGCGATCAGCACGGGGGCCTCGGTCGCGAGCAGCGTGGTGCCGAGCAGGTCGTCGGCGAGACCGGCTGTCATCTTCGCGATCGAGTTCGCGGTCGCCGGCGCGACGATCACGAGGTCCGCGCCCTGCCCGAGGGCGACGTGACGCACCCTGGCGACGTCGTCGTGCACGCTCGTCGTGACCGGGTGTCGACTGATCGCCTCCCACGTCGGAAGGCCGACGAAGCGCAGCGCATCCTCGGTCGGCACCACGGTCACGTCGTGGCCGCCCTTCGTGAGCAGGCGCACCAGGTGCACGGTCTTGTAGGCGGCGATACCACCCGTGACTCCGACGACGATGTTCACGGTTCCGATTCTGCCGCAGTGCGGGTGCCTCCGGGCCGCGATCTAGACTGGCGTCCGTGTGCACCGTGGTGATCGATGTCGAGAATGCCGGTTCCGCTCGTCTTCTCGCCGTGCGCGATGAGGACCCACTTCGCGAGTGGGATTCCCTCGGCCCCTGGTGGCCGGAGGCGTATCCCGGAGTGATCGGCATCCGCGATCGGAGGGCCGGCGGCGCCTGGCTCGCCGCGAATCCCGCCGCCGGACGGCTCGCGGTGCTGCTCAACCGGGCCGACGTGAGCGACCTGCCGGAAGGCACTGCGGTTTCACGCGGATCGCTGGCGCTGGAATCAGTCGTCGGGCGCTCGCCCGCCGCGCCCCTGCCCATGCACGGCTTCAACCTGCTCGAGGTCGGTCCCGAGGGCGCTCGGGTGCTGTCCTGGGACGGTGTCGAGCTGCGCGAGACCTCCGTCGACCCCGGCACGCACATGATCGCGCACGACGATCTCGACGACGACGAGACCCCGAGGATCGCCGCCTGGCTGCCGGAGTTCCGCGCACTCGGACCGGCTGCCGCCAGCGCCGACTGGGTGTCCGAATGGGTCGATCTGCTCGCGGCATCCGCCCGCCTCGCCCCGGAAGACGACCGCGCGATCATCCGGGACAACCGCCCGCACGGGTATCCGACGCAGTCGCTGCTCTACGCCGTGGCCACGGTGGCCGGCGGCGACGTCGACGTGCGGGATGTGACGCTTCCCTCACCCGCGCATTGGACGACCTGAACACGTTGCGGTCGCGAAATCGCATCGATTCGCCCCCGGGATCGCAGCTGAATCGCGACCGGAACGGCGCGTGCGCCCCGCGGCATCCCGATCAGGCGGCGGATTCCGCGGATTCGTCGGCGTCGTCGGCGCAGGAGAAGCGCGCACGATAGGCGGTCGGAGTGATACCGAGCACCCGCGCGAAGTTCTGCCGCAGCACGGCCGCGGATCCGAAGCCGCACTCGTCGGCGATCTGCTCGAGGGGGAGGTCGGTGCGCTCCAGCATCCGCTGCGCATGGATGATGCGCTGGCGCGCCAGCCAGGCCGCCGGAGTCGCTCCGTACTCGGCCTTGAAACGACGAGCGAAAGTGCGTGGAGACATGAGCGCCTTGGCGGCGAGCTGATCGACGCCGAGCTCGTCGCGCAGGTGCTCGACGGCCCAGTCGGCGACGGCGGCGAGCGAGTCGCTGGGGACGACGGGGATCGGACGATCGATGAACTGCGCCTGTCCGCCGTCGCGCTGCGGCGGCACCACCATGCGACGAGCGATGCGGTTCGTCATCTCGGCCCCGAGCTCCTGCCGCAGCAGGTGCAGGGCCGCATCGATACCCGCGGCCGTACCCGCGCTGGTGATGATCTTGCCGTCCTGCACGAACAGCACATCGGGGTCGATGTCGATCTGCGGGTACATCTCCGCCATCACGTCGGAGTACATCCAGTGCGTGGTCGCGCGCCGGCCGTCGAGCACACCGGCGGCGGCGAGGATGAACGACCCGCTGCAGACGCTCATCACCCAGGCGCCGCGATCGACCGCATGCCGCGCGACGTCGAGCAGAAGAGGGTCGATCTTCCCCCAGTGCGAGCGCGGGACCGGGCAGAACACGACGAGGTCGGCCTCGTAGGCGAACGACAGATCGTGCTCCACGTTGATCGAGAAGCCGATCTTCGACTTCACCACGCCGGCCTGCGGCGCAACGATGCGGAAGTCGAAATTCGGCACGCCGTCGTCGGAACGATCGAGCCCGAACGCCTCGCACGCCACGCCGAACTCGAAGGGCGCGAAACCGTCCTGGATCACGCAGGCGACCGTCTTCATCAGCTCTCCCAAGTCGGCGATAGGGTTGGCAGTTTTCCTACGATACACGTCTCTTCAGCCACTCGTGACGCTTATCGAACAAACGTAGCGTTTCTGCCATGGTACTCCTCATCGCTCTCATCGCCCTCGCCGCCTGGGCCGCGGTCTCCACCATCGTCGAGTTGCGTCGTGACGGCTACCGCCCCACCCCCACCGACTGGAGTCGCGTCTCCGGCCGCGACGTGCAACAGCGCGCCGAATCCGGGCACGTCTACCGCTGACAACGTGCACCCGCGGGACTACGCTCGACCTCATGAGCGAGCCGCAGCAGCCTCCTGTCCCGCCATCCGCCCAGCCGAACCCTCCGACACCGCCAGCCCCTCCCACGCCCGCGCAGCACCTCCCGGCCGCGCCGCAGTATCCGGCCGGCCAGCAGCAGACGCCGCATCAGCAGACGTCGCAGTATCCTCCGTCCCAGCAGCAGTACGCCCAGCAGCAGTACGCCCAGCAGCAGTACGGTCAACAGCAGCACGCCCAGCAGCCATACGACCAGCAGGCATACGGTCAGCAGTCGCGACCGGCATCCGGCTCCGGCAACTCGCTCGCCCGCACGGCGTTCATCATCGCGCTGGCGGTGGCCGCCGTCGGCGCGCTCCAGGTCCTGTTGCAGCCGTTCGTCCTGTCATCGTTCGATTACGACGCGAGCAGCTACGGCTTCTTCACCTTCGTGTTCGCCGTGATCATCTTCCTCGGCAGTGCCGCAGCGCTGGTGCTCGGCCTGCTCGCGCTTCGCAGGCCGGGCGGACAGACGCTCGCTGGCATTGCGATCGGCGTCGGCGGCATCCAGCTGATCGGCGTGGTGCTCGGCTGGATCTCGTCGCTCTTCTACATGTTCTGAGCGGGACCGTCGGCTCTCACCGACCGGCGAGCACCCGTTCGTAGACCCGGATCATCGCCGCCGTCCGCGAGGACTGACGGAAGGCCTCGGCGACCTCGGCCACCGGAATCGGCGCCGTGCCTGCCTCGATGTCGGATGCCGCGCGCCGCAGCGTCTCAGCGAGTGCTGCCGTGCGCTGCGCCTCGCGCTCGCGCCCGGTGGCCGTGGCATCGGCATCCGGCACCGCCCACAGCCCGCCGCCGAGCTCTGCGGCGATGTCGGGGTCGCAGACGACGGACGGCGTGCCGAGGGTCGCCGCCTCGAACGGCGTCATTCCCTGGGTCTCGAAGCCGATCGACGTCTGCACCAGGGCATCTGCCGCGGCGATGCGGGCGAGGGTCTGCGCGTAGGTGAGACGCCCGGCGAAGCGCACGCCGTCGCGATCGGCGACGATCTTCTCGGCCGCGGCGCGCTCTGCCCCGCCGCCGATGATCTCGAGGTCGGCGTCGATGCCGGACGCGACGAACGCCTCGAGGAACGGCAGCAGTCTCTTCTCGGGGCTCATCCGCCCGAGCCACACGAAGCGCGGTCGTCCCGGCGCACGCCGCGCCGGCGCCTCGGCGACTGTCGCGTCGCGCAGGTCGTCATCGATGCCGTTCCACACGACATCGACGGGCTCGAACACGCCATGCCGCTCCAGGCGTCGGGCGAAGTGCATCGACGGCGCGGTGACGGCGGCGGCCCCAGCGGCGAGACCGCGCAGGAAAGCCCAGCCGTCGCGGCCGGCGACCGGCTTCCCGCTCCCTCGCAGCGCGCTGCGTCGCCAGGCATTGAGGATCGCCAGCACGGGGCGATGCAGCGGCGTGACCGCGGCCAGGCCGACGTCGACCCGGTTGTGCATCGTATGGACGACCCGGATGCCGTGCCGCTGGGCGTACCGGTGGCCGATGAAGGCTCCCCAGAAATCAGCCTGCACGTGCACGAGGTCGACGGGAGGGCGCCGGGTCATGGCGCGATCGAGGAACCGGTCCGTCGCGCGTCCCGGCCAGCTCATCGAGTACTCGCGGTCGACCGTGATCGGTATCGACGGCAGATCCACGTACGCGGCCGTTCCTGCGTCGGTCGCTGAGCCCGTCGAACCTCCGTGCATCTCCGGAGCCACGACCGTCACGGTGTGACCGGCGCGCTCGAGGAACTCCCGCTGCAGTCGCATCGACACCTGCGCTCCGCCGAGGGAGTCGAGGTGCTGATCGCCGAAGAAGACGACGTGCATGACGGAGGGCCCGACCTATTCGGGCAGCGGCTCGTCGCGGTACAGCGCCTCGAAGGTGTCGAGGGTGCGGTTGATGTCGTGGATCGCGACGCCGTCGAGCGAGGCTCGCTGCATCCGCTCGTACTCCGCCGGAGATGCCGTGAGCACGTCGGTCAGGCGCGCGGCGAGCTCATCGACGTTGCCGGGCTCGAACAGGTGCCCGTTCTCGCCGTCGTGGACGAGGTGCGGGAGGGCGACGGCATCCGCGGCGACGATCGGCAGGGCCGAGGCCATGGCTTCCATGGTCGCGATCGACTGCAGTTCGGCGATCGACGCGATCACGAACAGGCTCGCCCGGGACAGCAGCGCACGCAGCTCCTCATCGGTCGTGCGACCGTGGAAGGTCACGCGGTCAGAGAGTCCGAGCTGAGCGCTGAGGTTCTCGAGCTGCTTGCGCTGGTCTCCGCCGCCGACGATGTCGAAGGTCGTGTCGAGCGCCGGGTCGAGCTTCGTCATCGCGTGGAGGATGACCTCGACCTGCTTCTCGGCGGTGAGGCGCCCGACGAAGACGATGCGGTTCCTGTCGCGCGGGGCGATGACCGGCGTGTACTGGGTGCGATCGATGCCGCAGCTGACCGGGATCACACCCGTGACCTCGACCGTCTTCTCGAGGAAGTCGGCTGCGCGACGAGTGGGGGTCGTGATCGCGCGCACCAGATCGAACGTGCGCTTCGCGTCGGCCCAGGCGAACTTCAGCACCAGATCGTCGATGAACTTCGGCATGGTGGTGTGGTCGAGGATGTTCTCGGCCATGACGTGGTTCGTGGCGATGACGGGGATGCCGCGTTCGCGGGCGATGTGGGCGAGGCCGCGGCCGATCACGATGTGCGACTGAATGTGCACCACATCGGGCTGCACGTGATCGAGCACGACGCGCGCGTAGTGCTTCGCGCGCCAGGGCCAGATGAACCGCAGCCAGTCGTGCGGAGGCCAGCGCACCGACGGGAGGCGATGCAGCGTCATCGGCTCCCCTTCGATCACCTCGGTGCGCGGCTGCGCGCGCCGGTACGCCTGGTTAGGAGCGGAGACGTGTACGTCGTGCCCGCGCTGGACGAGCCCGGCGGCGAGCCGCTCGGCGAAACGGGCGGCGCCGTTGATGTCGGGCGCGAACGTGTCGCACCCGATCAGGATCTTGAGCGGACGGGGCGGGGTCTCCGCAGCGTTCGTCGGATCGGAGGAAGAGGAAGACATTCTGCCTTACGGTACGGCGGCCAGGGGAGCCCGTTCGGGCGCTGGCCACTCTACCCGAGGGGTCTGCCCGCGCCGCCGAGGCGTACCGGCATCCCCCAGGGTCACGGTTTACCGTGGGGTCATGCGACTGACTGCCGACGCCGATCCCCGGCTGTGGATTCCCGTGACGGACTCGCTCGGCTGGCGCGGTCGCCGGCATCGGAAGGCAGCCATCCGGATGCTGCTGGGCCAGGTCAACGCGGCGGCCGGCGCGACCGAGCGGCCCGGGTCCCGCCTCGGCGCGTGGGCGATGAGCCAGGCGGCTCCGATGCTCATGAAGCGGGCGGACGGCCGCGTGCTGGTGTGGACGTGGAAGGCCGAACCGGAACTGATCGTCGCGATGGCCACGGCGCAGACCCTCACGCCGGAGGTGCGCATCGCTCGGGCATCGATGCCGATGGACTACGACGACACCCAGTCGTTCTCGACACGTCTCGGCACGGGCGAGAAGCTCGTGGTGCCGATCCCTCCGTCCGAGGCGACACCCCCGTTCGCGACCTACACCTGGGACACCGGCACGCATCTGGTCACCCTGACCGCGGTGTGCAGTGACAGGGAGCGGTTCGGCACGCTGAGCGGAGCGCTCGATGACCTGGCCCGCAGCATCCGCATCGCCGACGAGCTCGAGGGCGGCGAGTCGCCCGAGGTGCTGCGGCTCGATCCGGCCTGACACAAGCGTCCCGGCCCGACGCGAGCCGCTGCTGGATCAGAAATGCTGCTAGCCGAACGGCGGGAGCGGCATTTCTGATCCACCGCGAGGGGGGTTCAATCCTGGGCGGGGGCCGGAGCCGGGGCGTAGTGCGCGGCGACTGCAGTCGCGCGGGCGCGCAGTGCCGCGCGGAGCTCGTCGGGCGCAAGCGCCTCGGCACCCGTCCCCAGCTGCCAGAGCGCCCATTCCGCGTGCCGGAGATCCTGGAAAGTCACAGTCATCCGCAGTTCACCCGCCTCGTCGATCGACTCTTCGAGGACGGAGACGGCCGCGGTGGCGACCTCCTCCCGACGTGAGGGGTCGACGCGGATGACGACTTCGAGCGGATCTTCGCCCTCGCGGAACCGGGCACTGCGTTGTTGCCACAGCGCAGCGAGGTCGACGTCGTCCGCGCGCTGCGCATTCTCGTCGAGTTGGTCGGCGGCGAGAATGCGCGACAGGCGGTAGGTGCGGTCGCTGCCGTCGACGGTGGCGAGGAGATAGCCCCTCTCGCGCACGGTGACGAGTCCGATCGGGTCGACGGTGCGCCAGACCGGCTCACGATCCTGAGGCGCGTAGTGGATGCGCAGGCGGCGACCACCGAGTACGGCACGACGCACCTCCCCCATGATCGGCTCGGGGATGATCTCGGCGATCCGGCGGCGGGAGAGCAGGTCTGCTTCCGGGTCGACGAGGATGCGCTGGGCGGCATCCGTCGCGGCGAGCTGGTGGCTCTGCGGCAGCGCGTCGACGATCTTGCGCATCGCGGAGGACAGCGCCGAGCTGAGCCCGAAGACCTCTTTCGCTCCCGCTCCTCCGGCGGTGAGCAGGGCGAGCGCCTCGTCGTGGTTGAGCCCGGTGAGCTCGGTTCGGAAGCCGGGGAGGAGTGTGAAGCCGCCGTGCCGACCACGATCGGCGTAGACGGGTACGCCTGCGGTGGAGAGGGCTTCGATGTCGCGCAGGACAGTGCGCGTCGACACCTCGAGTTCTGCGGCGAGCGCGGTCGCCGAGAGACGGCCGCGTTGCCGGAGCAGCAGCACGAGGGAGACCAGGCGATCTGCGCGCATCTCCGAAGTCTGTCAGGAATACATGACAGGAGGTGTCGTGATTGGTTGGGAGGCTGAACTCAACGCCTCGGCTCGGGGCGGATCGCACGACGAAAGGACCCAGACATGACCCTCGAACGCACCGCTGTGAACCCGGTGAGCTGGTCGCAGGAACTCGGCTTCAACCAGGGCGAGCTCGTGTCGGGCGAGACCCGAACGCTGTACATCTCCGGCCAGACCGCCATGAGCGCGCATGGCCGACCGGAGCACGACGGCGACATCGCGGCACAGCTCGCATTGAGCGTCGACAACCTCGAAGCGGTGCTCACGGCGGCCGGCATGACTCTGGCCCACCTGGTGCGCCTCAACGTCTACACGACCGACATCGATGCGCTCTTCCCGCACTACGGCGAACTGGCCGGACGCCTGGGTGCCGCCGGCGTCGCGCCCACAACGACGATGCTCCAGGTCACGCGCTTGGCGATCCCCAGCCAACTGGTCGAGCTCGAAGGCACGGCCGTCGCCTGAGGGCTGTTCCCGTGGCACTTGTGGCGGGTGCGCGGCCGATTCACCCGCCACAACTGCCACGGGAACGCCAGTTCCACTCGTGAAGTGAGGTAACTATGTAGTAGACTCACGAACATGGAAACCCTGCTGCTGGACCGACTGCTGCAGATCGGCGAACTGTTTCAACGAGACATGGCTCGCGCGTTCGACGGCACCGGGCTCACCACCGCCCGTGTGCACCTGCTCTGGGTGCTCCAGCACGCCGGTCCGTCGACGCAGCGCGATCTCGCCCGCCTGTGCGAGGTGACCCCGCGCAACATCACCGGGCTCGTCGACGGTCTCGAAGAGTCCGGTCACGTCCGCCGCACTCCGCACCCGACCGACCGTCGTTCCGTGATCGTCGAGCTGACTGCCACCGCCGCCGAGACGATGGCCCGGATGCAGCAGGAGCACACAGAGCTCAACGACACTCTGCTCTCCGCCGTCGCCCCGAAGGACCGCGCCGCCGTCGAACGCGGCATCACTGCGATCGCCACTCACCTCGAAACCCTCGTCGCAGAGGCGGCGACTGAAGGGGAAAGGGCCGCCTCATGACCACCGAGACGACCACGAACTCGACAGACGCCCCCACCCGCGTCGCCCGCGCACTCAACTTCCTCCACCGCGCGTGGATCGCCGAGCTGCGCGTCTACTCGAGCATCGGCCGTGCGATCGCCCGCCGCCCCGCGGTCCCGAAGGGCGGCACCGGCATCGCGTATCACCAGCCGGTGATGACGATCCTCATCATCTTCATCGGGCTGTCGGCCGTCGAGATCCCGATCCTCGACCTGATCGTGCACCCTTGGCCCGCCGTGCGCCTCCCGATCCTCATCCTGGGCATCTGGGGACTCACGTGGATGATCGGGCTGCTCTGCGCGATGCTCATGCGCCCACACGCGGTCGGGCCCGACGGCATCCGCATCCGCAGCGGACTCGAGCTCGACGTTCCGGTCTCGTGGGACGACATCGCCTCGATCGCCATCGCGAAGCGCGTCGACGAGCCGAAGCTGCCACGGGTCACCACGACCGAAGAGGGTGCCGAGTACGCGGAGCGGATGCAGGACGAGACCAACATCGAGATCGAACTCGAGCGTCCCGTCAGCATCCGCCTCCCCGGCCTCCGGCCGAAGGGCGGCCGCCACGAGGTCACCCGCATCCGCCTCTGGGCCGACGACCCGCGCGCCTTCCTCGCCGCCGCCCGTCCCTTCCTGCTCGCGGCGGACTGACCCGAGTCAGCGCCGGATCACTCCAGCCCGCGTTCCGCCAGCCACTCCTTCGCGACGCGGGCCGGAACGCGCGTGAGCCACGCATCCGTGATGACCTCGACGAGCCGATCGCGAGCGATCAGGTCCAGCCGCACGAGCACCGCCGGGTAGCCGTCGAAGTGCGGGATCGTGAAGAGGACGTCCGGCTCGGCAGCGAGCAGGGCATCCTTCTCCTCGAGGCTCCCCATCCGCACACCGAGCACCTCGCCGGCGGGCCACTCCCGCCCGAGTTCCTCCAGCTGACGGAGATCCGTCCCGCTCGGCCCGCGGAGCCAGGCGATCTGACCACTCTTCAGGCGCCAGGCCGCCTCGGCAGTGTGCCCGTTCGTGACCTCATCCACGCCCGGCAGGGCGAGTGCGATCTCACGAACGTCATCGACGGAGGCCATGCAGCCATCGTGACCGTTCTGGTGCGTGCGCGCCAGATCGACTGTCAGCGGATGATGCGGATCGTGCGCACCTCGAACGGCCGCAGCCGCAGCTCACCGCCGAGGCGCGGCTCGTCGAGCTCGTCTTCGATGAGGCTCACCTCTCGCACCTCCTGGTGCGGGAAGCCGACCGTGAGCGCGCCGATCGTACGCCGGCCGAGAGCCTCGTACACGCGCACGATCACGTCGCCGGAGCCGTCGTCGGCGAGCTTGACCGCCGACACGATGATCCCCTCGCCTTCGATCGACACCAGAGGCTCGACCTCGCGTGCCCCGCGGATGACGGTGGGCATCGCGTTCATCCGGATGCCCTCGGTGGTCGCGATCGCGGCATCCGCTCCGACCACGAAGCCGACCTCGATCTGGTGGTGCCCGTGATCGGTGTCGGGATCGGGGAAGCGCGGAGCGCGCAGCAGCGACAGGCGCACGGTCGTCGTCACGTCATCGCCGTCGACCTCCCGCGTGGTGTCGTAGCCGTAGATCGAGTCGTTCACCAGCGCGACGCCGAAGTCCTGCTCGCGCACCAGCACGAAGCGATGCATCGAGGTCTCGAACTTCGCCGCCTCCCAGCTCGTGTTGGTGTGCGTCACGCGCGACTGGTAACCGAACTGCGTCTCAGCGTCGGTGTGTGCGGCCTGGATGTCGAGCGGGAAGGCTAGCTTGAGCAGCTTCTCGGTCTCGTTCCAGTCGATGTCGTTGCGCAGCAGCACCGTGCGCTCACCTGGGCGAAGGGAGATGTTCTGCTCGATGGTCGACTCGGAGAACGCGCGGCGCACCGTCACGACCGCGGTGCCGCCGTGCACGGTCGCCTCGATCGACGACACCGCCGTGAGGTCGTCGACGCTGTTGCGGTAGTACTTGTCGATGTCCCACGCGTCCCACATGTTCGGGAAGTCCTGGTGCAGCTGGAAGAGGTTCGCCGCCTGACCCGCCGCGACGGCCTCGCGACCGGTGGCGCGGTCGACCGCCGAGACGATCAGCCCGTCCGCCGAGACGAGGACCGACACCAGGTCGTTCTCCAGTCGCCAGCCGCCGTTCTCTTCGGTGAGCGATACGCCCTTCGACAGGCTCAGGGACCCATCCTCGGCGGGGACGAACGATGCTCCGAGCGCCTGGCGCCGCCCGACGGAGGTCGGCTCGAAGAGCAGTTCGCGCTCCCCTTCGCCGGCGAGCGACCGCCGCGCGGATGCCGAGATCGCCTCGGCATCCGACAGCACGTTCCCGAGCACCTCGACCGCCTCGCGATGAACCCAGGCGATCGACGTGCCGGGAAGGATGTCGTGGAACTCATGCAGCAGCACGATCTTCCAGAGCCGGTCGAGCTCGTCCTGCGGGTACGCGGCACCCGTGCGCACGGCATCCGTCGTCGCCCACAGCTCGGCCTCGATGAGCGCATGTTCGGCCCACCGGTGCAGCGCCTTGGTGGCGTGCTGGCTGGTCAGGGTTCCGCGGTGCAGCTCGAGGTAGAGCTCGCCGACCCAGACAGCCGGATGAGGCAGTTCGGCCTTGGCCGCGTCGAAGAAGACATCCGGATGCTCCCACACGACCTGCGCGCTGCCCTCGAGGTTCTCGAGCCGCTTCGCCTTGCCGGTCATCTCGCGGGTCGTTCCGCCGCCGCCGTCGCCCCAGCCCACGGGCGCGATCGACCGCGAGCTGAGCCGGTTCTCCTTGAACTGACGGGAGGCCTTCGCGACCTCCATGCCGCTCAGCTGCGAGTTGTAGGTGTCCATCGAGGGGAAGTGCGTGAACATCTGCGAGCCGTCGATGCCCTCCCAGAGGAACGAGTGGTGCGGGAACACGTTCTGCTGGTTCCACGAGATCTTCTGCGTGAAGAACCATTCGAAGCCCGCCCGGCGCATGAGCTGCGGCAGGGCCGGGGAGTATCCGAAGCTGTCGGGCAGCCAGACGCCCTTCGAGCGGATGCCGAACTCGCGCTCGAAGAACCGCTGACCGTGCGAGAACTGGCGCACGAGCGACTCGCCCGTCGGCATCACGGTGTCGGACTCGACCCACATGCCGCCGAGAGGCAGGAACCGACCCTCGGCGACCGCGGCCTTCACGCGCTCGTAGACCTCGGGGCGGTGCTCCTTGAGCCACGCGTACTGCTGCGCGCTGGACATGCCGTACTGGAACTCGGGCTGCTCCTCGATCAGCGTCGTCATCGACGAGGTGGTGCGGGCGACCTTGCGGATGGTCTCGCGCACCGGCCAGAGCCATGCGGAGTCGATGTGCGCGTGGCCGATCGCCGAGATGCGGTGCGCGCTCGCCTCCGCGGGGGCGGCGAGCACGTCGGCGAGACGGGCGCGGGCATGGGGCGCGGTCTCGGCGATGTGCTGCAGGTCGAGCACGTCGAGCGCGTCGTCCATCGCCTGCAGGATGCGCATGCGCCGCGGCGAGGTCGGCAGAAGCTCCGCCTGCAGCTCGAACAGCACCTCGAGGTCGAGCGACAGCTCGAAGACGTCCTGCTCGAACACGGCGAGGTCCATCCGCCGCGAGCGGTAGAGCGGTTCCCGCGAAGACGTCTGGATGTCGCCCTCCTGCGTCGGCAGGAAGGGGTGATAGTCGAGCAGCACCGGGTTGGCCGCGGCCTCGAGGTACATCTCGACAGGCTCGTCGCCGTCGGCGGTCTCGGTGATCGGCAGCCACTGGTTGCGCGGGTTGATGCTCTTCACCGGGCTGCCGTCCGCGCGATACACGAGCGCCTCGCACTGGAAGCCCGGCATGTTGATGTCGAACCCGAGGTCGATGACGGCCTCGACGCGACGCCCCGCCCACTCGGCCGGCACGCGGCCCGTGAGCCGGAACCAGGTGGTTCCCCACGCCGGTCCCCATGGCTGACCGACGGCGCCGGGCTCGAAGTCGAGCGCGAGCCCCTCTGCCGGGCTGATCGGCTCGCCGGGGAGTTCGTGGAGCTCGACGTCCAGCGGCACGGATGCCGAGTGGATCGCCGGGCGGATGCGCTCTGCGAGCACACGGGTGACGCGGCCGACGGTGAGCGAGGTGTCGTCATGCATGTGGGGGATCTCCGGCTCGACGGTGAGGGCTACTAAAACGATCTAGTGATCAAGTCTAGAACACATGATCCGTGCTTTCTCGAGACTAAACCGATCAAGTATGGTGAGTGACTATGAGTCCGGCGAAGCGCGTCACCATCGCCGATATTGCGCGCATGGCCGGCGTCTCCCCGGGTGCCGTCTCCTTCGCGCTGAACGGCCGCCCCGGCGTGAGCGACGAGACCAGGCAGCGGATCCTCTCGATCGTCGAGGAGAACGGCTGGCAGCCGAGCTCGGCAGCGCGTGCGCTCGTCGGAGCGCGGGCGAACACCGTCGGCTTCGCACTCGCGCGGCCCGCGCGGTCACTCGGAGCCGAGGCGTTCTTCACCGACCTCATCGCCGGCATCGAGTCGCGGCTCTCCGAGAGCAAGGTCAGTCTGCAGCTGCGCCTCGTGACCGACGTCGCCGAGGAGATGGAGGTGCACCGTCAGTGGCGCTCCTCGAACCAGGTCGACGGCTTCATCTTCATCGACCCTCGCGACGACGACCCGCGGGCCGCACGGATCGAGGCGCTCGACGCCCGTGCCGTCATGATCGGCTCGAAGCCCGCGCCGGAGGGTTCGGTGCCGAGCGTCTGGATCGGCGACGACGCGGTGGCCGAGACGCTCTTCTCCTACCTCGCCGCCCTCGGCCACACCCGGATCGCGTATGTTGCCGGCCCCGCCGACCTCGAGCACACGCATCTGCGCGCCGAGGTGCTGCAGCGCATGTCCGCGGATGGCGTGGAGGGCGAGGTCATCACGACGGACTTCTCGCCGGCGCGCGCCTCCGCAGTCACCCGAGGGCTGCTGTCCGGTCGGCAGCGCCCGACCGCGATCGTCTACGACAACGACGTGATGGCGGTCGCCGGACTCCGCGTCGCGCAGGAGATGGGACGCGCGGTGCCGCGCGACGTGTCGCTCGCGTCGTTCGACGACTCCGTCATCGCCGGACTGATCAACCCGTCGATCACCGCGATGACCCGCGACACCTTCGAACTCGGCGAGCGCGCGGCGACCCTGCTGCTGCAGCAGATCGAGGCCGGGGTGAATCTGCCGAGCGTGGAGGGGCCGACGCCGGTGCTGACGGCGCGGGAGAGCACGGCTCCGCCGGCGCGTCTCGGCTGAATAGGTCGCCGATCGATCTGAGCCGGCCGACGCCGTGGATCTCGCCGACCGCGCAGACCGCGACATCCGCTCCGACGGTGCTGCCGATCAGGCTTCCTTGGAACTTCGCGTGTCCTGCGATGGATGAGACTGAAGCCGACCGGCGATGAACATCCCGGCGCCGACGACGGCGATGCCAAGCGCGATCACCATCACTGCGGCGTCGTTGGGCAACATGGCGCACCCTACCGACGTGTCCTCATAGGGGCAGCTTCTCCACGGCTGGAAGAAGAACAGTACGGCTGTCGCGCCCCCCAGCACCGCCACTGCAGCGCCGATCAAGGCCATCGATTTCGATGCACGTTGAGTCACGGTCTCAAAGTAACTCAGGGATCGCGCTGGACGCCTGGGCATCTTCGGCGGAGCGAAGCATCTGCCTCCAGTGTCGGAATCGACGGCCTGCCGGAAACGATCGTCTCCGGAGTACTGGCCGACTTCGACGAGCGGCCGCGCGACTAGGCGATTACCGACGAGCCGAAACACCCTGCCGACCCATCGCACTAGAACACCGGCTCGACCGTTTTCGGCGGGGTGAATGAGGGCCAAGGGACCGACGCCGGTGCTGCCTAGATCGATCGTCCCGGGCCCGCGACCGTGCAGTTCGCGACGTACCCTGTTCTCATGCGGGGCGAGAATGTTGATGAGCGGGACTCCACCTGGGAGCGTGACGACCCTCGCTTCCGCGTCTTCGTGTTCAAGGGCTCTGGCGATGAAGTGACAGCCGTGGACCTCGTTGACGCCACCCTCGATGAAGCCATGGATGCGGCGCGTGCACTTTCGAACGATGACCGTCACCTCTGGTCTTTGGCGATCGTCGACGAGGACTCGCGTGGTGCTCGCGGTTTGATCTGGCTTTCTGGGATGGATTACAACGACACGCCTGTCTCGGCACGTCAATGGCAGCTACGCCGACAGATGCAGAGCCGCTACCTGTCGGCCCGAACCCGACGGGGGTTGCGACCGCTGCTGCCCAACGGAATGCGACTTCTTCGGGTGTTCCCTGAGTGGGCCAGCGGCTGGCCGATCTGGGAGGACTTCACTGACGAATACCGCCTCGACATCGGCTCCCTCGATATCTCGCCTGATTTGAGCTCCGCCTTGTTCGATTGGAACGAGGAGTGGCTGACGAGGCAAGAGGATGAACCGCTCACGGATCCCGACGGTTGGCGCGAGCGGGGCTTGCTGCTTGTCGGGCAGCTCCAGCGGGAGTTGAAGGGTGTGGCAGAAGTTCGTCCCGAGTTCTCATGGTGACCCTCGCTGAGACGGCTCAGAAGAACAGCATCGCTTTGTAAGCGACGACGGATGAGGCCATACACAGCGCGACCACGAGCGCTATTGAAGCTAGAGGCACGACCCGCACTCTTCGCCGATGGCGCAGCAAGACGATGAGCACGATGCTCGCAAGCTGGATCACCGCAGTCGCGATCATGAACCCTTGAAAGTTGTAGCCGAGAAGATCCCACTGGCAGCTCGGGGCGCAGTGCGGTGTTGAGATTCCGAGGAACCCAACCCAGAACACGGCGGCCATAGACACGAACAACTGGAAGCACCAGGCCAAGAGTGCCGCCGAGTACTCCGGCACGGCTCGCGGTCTC